>Ga0315915_1004128_pt1 | contig 18341 bp, 7 predicted proteins | sample MpolbnodulesMG_FD_207738 | JGI IMG/M metagenome (GOLD analysis project Ga0315915, IMG submission 207738) | Medicago polymorpha root nodule microbial communities from Los Angeles, California, United States - branched nodules | ecosystem: Host-associated > Plants > Roots > Nodule | place: USA...
GGAAAAGGAATGTCAAAGTTGACACTTGACTTGAAATATTTTTGGACCTTGGACATATTTTTTTGTGACCTATTAGACATTGACACTATTATTTTGGACATTTTGGACAATTAGTAAAAACTAAAATAAAAGTGATTAAAGCAAAAGAAGAAAAATGACTAATTAAAAATAAAAATTAAACTAAAATTAAAATTAAAAATAAAAGAGAATTAATAAAAGATGAAATTTTAAAAGATAAAAGTAAATAAAAAAATAAAGATAAAGAAAGAAGAAGGTCCGAATCGGAACAAAAATGAGGTATTTTAAAATACCTCTCTGCCGAATTTTCGTGTGAGACAAACACTACTCGGCTTTTTAAGATACGAATACAAAACTTTTTAACTGATAAAAACAAATAAAAACTAAAATACAGATATAGATGTTTTAATTATCTAAAAACGAACAAAAAAAAAAGGATTTAATTGCCTACAAAGCGAATAAAATGTTTTAATTATCTATGGCACCAATAAAACGTTTAAATACTTCAAAAACAAATAAAGGAACGTGTAACTTGTCTAAAAACAACGCCAAGATTCTGACTGTTTTAAAATACGAATAAAGACTTTAAAATACGAATAAAATTTCCAAATGGTCAAAATTTGGGGTATGACAGATGCCCCTATTTAAGTTTCTCCGTCACGGGGATTTAAAAGAAAACTTTAAATCAACGGGTCGAAGAGACTTAAATATTAAGTACACCAATTTTGACCAATTGAAATGCTGAGAATACCATGCTTATGAATGCAAGAACGACCAGGATACGTTGACTGGGGAACAAACTGATAAGTATCACTGGGAGGAAGAAACTGTCTATTACCTTTATTGGAGTAATGACTCACATACGAAAGGAAACACCGTCAATTACCTTTATTGGGGTAATGACCAACATACGAAAGGAAATACCGTCAATTACCTTCACTAGGGTAACGACGAACACACAAAAAAATGAAATACCGTCAATTACCTTCACTGGGGTAACGACCAACATACAAAAAATGAAATACCGTCAATTACCTTCACTGGGTAACGACCAACATACAAAAAAGGAAATACCGTCAATTACCTTCACTGGGGTAACGACCAACATACGAAAGGAAATACTGTCAATTACCTTTACAGGGATAAACGACCAACGCCATTTGGGTCTATCACACCCTACAAGAAAAGTACTGAACTGGGACGGAATTTTGGGATGGAAAAATATTCCGTCGCAAATAAATTCATCTGGGACGGAATTTGCGACACTTTTTTGTCCCTAAAAGTCATTTTAAAATTTAATCATTTGATTGGGACGGAACTTGAATTCCGTCACAAATTTGAGACAGATATGCATTTTCCGTTACTTTTTTGGGATTGAAATGACTATTCCGTCTCATACTCGACCAAAATTTAGTAAAAGGGACACGCGGGAATATTCGCGCCTTTATTTGGGACGGAATTTTAATGTATTTTTGTCCCAAATTGAAAAAAATTTAGCGGGATAATTGGCGCCTTCGGTTGGGACGGAATTTTTACAATATTTCCGTCGCAACCTATTAGAATATTATGAATTTACTATTTAATTTTTTTTTTACAAGTTATTTAGATTTTTATTATCATTAACATAAATAATTGTTTTTTGAACTTTATAAGAGAATATAATTTCTTCTAGGCAATTTATAATATATTTAAAATATATTAAATTGTTATATACAACAATAAAAAAATAATATACTATTTTTTATAAAAATAAACTTATATATAAAAGCAATAGTATAAGACAAAAAAAACTATTTATATAAAACAAGAAAATAAAAACTTAACATATAAAACAAGTTTAATCTTATACCAAAAAAAAAATCAAGTTTAATCTATCAAATGATAGGAAAAAGGAAAAACTAATAAATAAATAAAAAGTGTAAATGATTTAATTACAAAGGAAGTGAAAATTGAAAAGGGGGAAAGAAAGAAGCTTTACGGTGCCCTAAATCCCCTTTCTCACTCTCACTCTTCAATCTTTCCAATGTCTCCAATCACCATGGTAGAAAGGCTCATGGAAATCTCACCTCTTGCCATCTCTTTCCCTTAATCTCACCGTCTCCCTATCGTCATCATCAACCTCACCTCTCGCCATCTCTTTGCTTCTCGTTCATTGTCATCATCAACCTCGCTGCTGACCTCATCTCACCGTCTCCCTCTCGTCATCTCGTCGTCACCGTTGTCTATTACCCTTTGGTTGTGTGTGAGAATATTACAGCAACCCATATGCATAAAACACAACCAATTTTACTATGCTTCTGTTTTATAAACTGATGTGTGTTTTGTGCTTAAAATTTTTGTATCTTAACACTAATGTTGTCAAAACAAATATCATTCAGAAATGTCTTTTATTTTTTAGGATATCTTGATTATTAAACATAAGTAGTGTATGTATATGATGTTTAGGCAATGGATGTGCCTGTGAATAGAGAATGGATGTATAAAAGGGTCTTACCTGATGGAGTGGGGCTTGAAAATACCTTTTATGAGGGTGTTGAAACTTTTATTTCACATGCTTGTAAGTTAGATCTATTTAAGAATGAAGGAACAATTAGATGCCCGTGTGTGATATGTGATTGTAGACAAATAAGAACTCCAAATGAAGTGGAGGATCACTTATATAAGAAAGGGTTTAGGGAAAATTATTTTTATTGGACGTGCCATGGGGAGAAAAGACCGGCATCAATAAATATAACATGCCCTCCACCACCAACTGATCGACAAAATGGTTGTGTAGAAAAAGTAAGCTCATACGAAGCGATGATAATGGATGTGGCAGGTCCAAGCTTTGCTCAATGTCAACAACAGAATACGGACGAGTCACCTAATGAACAGACCCAAAAGTTGTTTAATCTTTTGGATGCAACACAATCCCCTTTGTTTGAAGGTTGTACTAGTCACACAGAGTTGTCTGCCACGTTACAATTGCTTACAATTAAGGCTGAACATAATTTATCTCAAGAGGCTTATAATAAAATTGTAGATTTTTGCAGAGGAACTTGGCCTTCTGATAATTGTATGCCCTCAGATTATTATAGAACAAAGAAGTTGGTTAAAAGTTTGGGTCTGAGTTATGAAAAAATTGATTGTTGTGTGAATGGATGCATGTTGTTTTACAAACATGATATTAACGAGAAAGTTTGTAGAATTTGTGAACAAGAGCGATATACATTGAAGAAGACTAGAGGTAATAAGGTAAAGCAGGTGCCAAGGAAACGAATGTGGTACTTGCCTCTTGCACCAAGGTTACAAAGATTGTATTCTTCTCCAGCTACCGCTAAGAATATGAAATGGCATTTTGAAAATGTTCCGGAGGAAGGTGTCTTAATTCACCCATCTGACGGAGAGGCATGGAAACATTTTGATCGGGCATATCCCAACTTTGCTGCTGAACCACGGAATGTCCGACTCGGTTTATGTTCCGATGGATTTAGCCCATTTAATATGTCAGGCAGGCCTTATTCATGTTGGCCTGTAATTGTAACCCCTTACAACTTGCCTCCTTCTATGTGCATGAAAGAAGAGTATATGTTTCTAACAATTATCATTCCTGGGCGTAAGAATCCAAAGGAAAAATAGATGTCTTCTTGCAACCATTGATTGATGAGCTTAAATTACTATGGGATACAGGTGTAACAACATATGATGCCTCGTCAACGGAAAATTTTCCAAATGAAAGCAACATTGATGTGGACTATCAATGATTTTCCAGCTTATGGTATGTTGTCAGGTTGGTCTACTGCAGGTAGATTATCTTGTCCTATTTGTATGGAATAATCGCATGCTTATATTCTTAACAATGGTGGTAAGGTGCCATTTTTCGGTTGTCATCGACAATTTTTGCCGATGGACCACCCATATAGAAGGAATAAGAATAACTTTAAGAAAAATGAACAGGAAACTAAACCTCCCCCTTAAATTTTTGCTGGTGATTAGATTTGGGAACACGTATCCAAGATGCCTAAAGTTCCTGAAGGTGAAGCTGGAAGACATGCTGATTATGGACATAAATACCATTGGAACAAACAAAGCATATTTTGGGATTTGCCATATTGGCGAACAAACCTCATTCGACACAATTTAGATGTCATGCATATTGAGAAAAATGTTAAGCGTCGAGAATTGGAGCTTGTTGACTTGGGAAATGGGAAATTCAAAAAACCTAAAGCGCCGTACACTTTAAGTGCATCTCAAAGAAGAGCTGTGTGTGAGTGGGTTTCACAATTGAAACTTCCAGATGGTTATGTTTCAAACATTCGAAAATGTGTGGACTTGAATACATGTAAGTTACAAGGGATGAAGAGTCATGACTCTCACATATTCATGGAGAGGCTGCTTCCTACTGCATTTAGCTCATTGCCCGGGTATACAATGAAGTTACAAGGGATGAATAGTTGAAATTTTTAAATTGTCATATAAAGGAACCACTTTTACATACAAATCTTAAAATTTCACCACATACAATTAACCCCAATTGATTAAAGAAATAAGAATAACCCTAATTAATTAGAGAAAGAAGAATAAAGTTAATATGTAACGATTTTTGTGTATGGCAGATCCCAATCTGCACCTAATCTAAGATCAGTCACACTGACCAGGTATGTCAAACTCTCTAGGGCATGAAGGCATTATAATATGCGATACTTATGAAAATTTAATAGATCTCAAATCATATATGAATAAAAGACTTGCATTAACATAATCCAACAAATAAATAGTGGTTGATCTTAGATACCTAATCAAAAGGTGTTTAGTTACTCATGGTAACAAAAGATATAATACAAAAGAAATAAAATATACTCTAACAACAAAGGTTGAGGAGAGATTCCTCCTTGATGCTCCTAGCGCTTGCCTTCATGTTGAACCGCCAAGTTTTGAATGAATATCAAAAGATATAATACAAAAGAAATAAAATATACTCGAACAACAAAGGTTGAGGAGAGACTCCTCCTTGATGCTCCTAGCGCTTGCCTTCCTGTTGAACCGCAATTTTGAATGAATATTTGTGAATGGAAGAAGTTGTATTTATAGATATATTTTCTACTGGGTTTGGGCTAGAAAACTGGGACTTTTCCCCAAACACGTAGAAAAAATACAGCAAACCGTTGTATTTTTTCAGCACAACACGTGCGCCATGTGTCAGGTTAGGTGTGTGGCAGCTAACAAAGAGCAAAATTCTCATTGTCCCATGTACCTGGGCAACATGAGACACACGCGAGGCGTGTGGCTCCAACCTCTCGTGCTTATTTTGCTTTTTTCTTCGTTTTTTTGAGTGTTTTCTTTCTCCAATGTGGTCTTCGAATTTTAGGATTGAATTCCCGCAACTTGTAACATCTTCAAATCCTCCAATATGGGTGCCCAAGTTTCATGGGGAGCTAAGTGCCAACATCAACAACATTGAGTTGACATTGTCAAAAAGGGGGAGAATGAAACTGTCATTTACTACAAGAAATCTAGAAATTTGCCAGGGACGGATTCATTTTCATATGATTTAATTTAAATAAAATTTGATATTATATCGATGTAATTTGATTCATTTTCATATATATTAATATTATAGAGTACAATAATAATTTATAAGGAAATGTTAAGAGTTATGAAATCTAAAATAGAAATATTATATTATCTTGAATAATGGTAAGAAAGTGTATATTCAACATTTTGGATGTTTGAAAAGGGTTGTTTTCAATACAAAATTTCTACTTTTTACATTCTTATCAAATTTAATTAGAGCATTTGTTACATAATCCTAATTTATGTCGCAATACAAACTTATTTCCATATGTGATGTGAAATTTATAATAAATAAAGACCCGTCAAAAGATAATAATAATTAAAGACTCATACATGTGCATATTAAATATCATAAAACATACAGACCAAAAAATAATAATATTTTAAAACATTTAAAAACCTACTTGACCCTTTAGACAAAAAAACAAAACTACTTGACCCTTTTTGGGACTAAAATAACCAACCTACGTATACTTGTCTAATTTTTTTTTTGGGTACAAAGTATACTTGTCTAATTTAAAATGGAACATGCCTTTTCTCCTCATCACAAGGAATCTAGTAAGAAAGATAACCTAATTCCAATAAAAGCAAACCAAATATTAAATGACCATTGATTAATAGGATATGATCAATTTTCAAATGATTAATTATGACTATTTCAAATTATGTAAATTAGAAAAGCTTCCTTGTTTGCAGAATTATTATCTTTTAAACCAATCGAGTTGTGTCTAGTAGAATATGTTAGTCATTCGGTGACATTTAACATGGAAAAGGCTAAAAGTTTCTCATCATAGGAAAGTTAATATTAGCCATCAAATCAAATAAAGCACACAATCTTATCATACACAACATTAGTTTTTTTTCATTATCTTCCACCACCATCTCTCCTTCAATATCATATCATCATTCAACTTAGAGTATACAATTCCAGAAATTAAAAGCTTAAAAATTCTTTTCATAGTTAATCCAGAAATCAAATTAAACTCTTCAACAACCTACAGATCGGAAAAAATCTTTATCAAAGACGTATGCTGTTAAAGTTTCCAATCGAAAAAAGAAACACCAACATCCATCCTCACACATCTTCCTTTCAAATTCATCACTCCAAATTTCTCACACATTCAATTTCTTCAACTCCCATAACAAATCAAATTAACTTGTATTACCTTCTTCTATTATAGGATTCCAGTGAGAATAATAAAATCAAATTAAAGATAAAATAATAAGAAGATTGAGTTATGAGAAACATGAGTAGTAAAATATAAAATTGGGGTTTTGTCACAAGGAGAGTGGCGAAGAATAAGAACCGAAGAAAAGAGTTTGGTAATTCATATGTCAATTAGAGAGAGAAAAAATTGAGACATGGTTGCCGTGAAGGTGGTGGGTATGAAAGAGAGAGATGGTGGTGGAAGATAATGGCAAAAAATATAGTGTTGAGTGTGTATGATAAGATTGTGTTCTTTATTTGATCTGATGACTAATATTAACTTTCCCATGATGAGAAACTTTTAGCCTTTTCCATGTTAAATGTCACCTAGTCACTCAGTCTTATCATGCGACGAATTACTAGTTCAAAACCAAACGGAGGTGCTCACTTCTATAAGATTAGGGAGAAGGAAAAAAACCTCTTTATTTATTGTACCACGATGTTATTGGAACACAAAATTGGGATATAATACCAATTTTTTTGCCAAACTTTTTTCTTACTTTTTTTTTTTAAAAAAAAAGCTTTCTTTTTTACTATAGAAGAGGATTTTTAGAACATCAAAATTTAGTTGTCATTTTTAGCAAAATAAATAAATAAATTAGTTGTCGTTAACCTATTACTACTTCATTAACCACAAAAAATTATGTTGTTAACTACTTTTGAAATCTATGTACTTAATGCAATTTTTGAAACTATATAAAATAAACGTCTCGCATATTTATGGTTAATGTAGTCAAAGGATTAATAAAAATTTTGTTTCAAAAATGGTTGACAGCGTACATTTTTTTAGTTAATGCAATAATAAAATTGGTGAATGACATAACTTAAAATCTGTGTTACAAAAATTACCCCTTAATTTTTTTTGTTAACAAACAAAAATTATATATATAAACACTGACAAGCAATCTCCTCAGCACAACACGTACAAAAAAGACCACTTAAAAATTTACAATGTTAGAGCCTAGATACAGAAACAAATTAGCCTATGCCCAAGCACAAGAGCAGGTTCGACCACCACAAATAGTTCAATGAATTTGTGCCCTATTAAACAAATATTTGTTTTTATAATAAGGATCGAAGAAAGTATAGTATTTTTTTTTGAAGGAGAGAGTATAGTATTAAAAGCTTATAGATTTATATTTTTAATACAAAATTTATGTTTTAGTTTATTTTATAACTCCTTAGCATTTGTTCTTAGAAAGTTAGCATGACCTTAATTTTAATAACAAAATGCATATTGTTAAATTAGCAAGTAGCAATGATGAATTAGTTTAATTGATAAGAGATTTGAATCTTTTTAAATAAATGGTAAGGGGTTCAATCCCCAACTGTTAAATATAGAAAAAAAAATTAAATAAATAAATAAGCACAAGTAGCAACTCTATTATAGCTTATCCAGTTAATGAGCATCTGAGTTTTATAATATTGACTGTAATGATGGTCATTGTATATAATTTTTTTTTGACACAATTGTATATATCAAAGATGAGCACATTCCGTGAAGATCATACCAAAATTAGAAACCAAAATAATTTCATTAAAGTAATAATACTGTAAGCAACAGTTGCTCATTCCAGATCATACCAAACTTCAGAGAAGATTAAAGAGAAATATTATATATACCAGTACAAATATAGTCAATAAAAAATATTAAATAATTTATCAGATTAATATACATTTTCTTCACATATACATAAAAGGTGCTAATATCTTCCTTTGTGTAACTAACCCCCGAACCCTAAATCTTTCAATATGGGTAGTTTGAACTTTTTTCCCCTTTTCTTAAAAAAAAATTAAATGTTCAGTCGTGAAATAAATTAGTGAGTCAAAAGCTAATCAAATAGTCTTGATCTCCAAAAAATGACGCTACATGTTCTTTTTTGAACCGGGTGGAATCCTCTATTTATATAGAGATTTTGTAACTGAATTTAGTTATTGGAGCCAATTGATCAAAAGAAACCAACCCACACAATTAGAGGAAACAAACTAATTGGGTATGAATGGAGGAAAGATATGAAGCATAGTTGGATTCTTAATCTTATCACAACCAACATAATCTAAAATTATGGGAAGTGATATGCACGAATAAAAAATAATAATTACTATTATTCATATTATTATCAGCTATTTGAAAATTAAATATCATAATAAATACTATTAGAGATCGGGTTAGAATAACGGATAAGTATTTGAGATTCAAAGACAGGGACGGAGAAAGTAATACCCATTCCAGTGCCACTGTCATGCCAGGGACATATTCTTTCGGTGTGTGAGATTGGTGATTGGTAGCTTCCTGGCAGTGCTTCTCTATGGAGGGGTTCTTCTAATTTCTTTGACATTGTTTGGTTTTGGCTTGGGGACTAGTGGACGGTTCTTCCCCCTTGTTGTGCTTTTTTGGGGTTACTGGTTTTGAAAATTTTGTGGTTTCTTTTGCTTGTTGTTTTTCTCATTTCTATTTGTTTTTATTTTGTCAGATTTTGTATAATATTGTTGGTATTCATGAATAGGTGGAAAATAGAGTAGATTTGATATGTTGTTTGGTATAAGAGAGATAGAAAAGAAAAGAATGAGAAAGAAGTGTTGATTGTTTTTAAAAGTACAAATATACCCCTAAACCAAAAAAACTTATAACATTAATTTCATTTTTAATTTGTTCTCTATTAATTATGAAGTCCTTCACTGTGTTGCATAGTTCCATATTGAAACCACTTGTTAGAGATTTTAATAAGAAGGCTTCTGATAAGAAATAAAGAAAGTGGCACCATTTGAAACATGTTTTGATTTGAGCACTATCGGTAGGACTAATACTGGATTGGATGTGCCTACTATTGGTTTGGTTTTGCAAGGGGATGTGGAGTGGACAATTTTTGGTGGAAATTCAATGGTTTTGGTGAGTAAAAATGTTGCATGTCTTGGATTTGTGGATGGTGGTAAAGAGCCAAGAACAGCTGTTGTGATTGGTGGACACCAATTGGAGGACAATCTGTTGGAGTTTGATTTGGTTTCTTCTAAATTAGGATTCAGCTCTTCCTTGCTCCTTCAAAATGGAAGTTGTTCCAGATCAGATGTCAGTGAAAATCTCATTGCAATCGAGTGAGATTATTGTGAGTTTAAAGTAACTTTTGTTGTTTCCCTTTTAATCGAGTAAGATAAGACAGTCATTTGTAACTTTGTTCCCTTTCTTTTCTCTCTATGATTGTAACTTATGTATTGTTGACTACAAATCAATGAAATTGCGTGCATTTTTTGTGTAAATATTGATGCGAAGTTGGAAGGAAATTAAAAGGTTGGAAGATTAAAAACACTGATTTAAGAGATTTTTGTTTTGTTTGAGGGAACCATTTTAAGAGATTTGTTGATGTTGTGTGAATTCAAAAAATTGAATGCGGAGGTATGGAATAGAAGTATAGAACACGTATTAGTAATGTTTATTTTTTTTTTGAAGGATAGTAATGTTTATTTTTAAATAGCCAATAATTATAAAAATAAAATAAAATTCTTTTACTCCTGTATATCACTTTTCATAATTTTAGCATATTTGGTTGTGATAGGATTGAGAATCCAACTGAGTTTCTTATTTTTTTCTCCATTCGTATCCAATTAGTCTGTTTCCTTTTCTTTGTTGTTAGTTTCTTTATTATCTTATCTACAAGAGTCTGAACTGATCAAATTGTTGCCGCAATTTTAGCTTAATCCAGTTATGAAATCTCTGTATAAATAAAGGACTCTGGTCACTTCAAAAGATACACAAAAAAGTTCTATTGAATTACCGAGAACTCTTTCTCTCTTCTCCCTCTTTATGCTCGATGCATTTCCGAACAAATTCCCCCCTCTTCTTTTCTGTCCTTTATAAATTAGGAGTGTTCTTAATACCATAGTACCTTTTGAGGTATATTGTCCCTTCATGATTAAGAATGATCATAAGAGCATAGTCGCTTTAGTCATTTGTGTCACTTCAAAGTAAAGAGTGTTTTTAAGATCATAGTCCCTTTTGAGGAATAATGTCACTTTGTAATTAATAAAATTTTAAGAGTATAGTCCCTTTAGATATTTTCTACCCTTGGAGATGTTAAAGGTTACATTGGTGGTAACACCATATTTGAGTGGTCGCAAATCACAATACCATGTTTGGAGAAGTTAGAGGTTAGAAAGGTGGTAGCACCATATTTGAGTAGTCACAATATCATAGGAGAGTGGACATAGTATCTCATTTAAGTGGTTTCAATATTAAATTTAAGTGGTCTTAGTACCATATTGGAGAAGTAATTCTAGAGCGGACCCAACAATGTTGTAAGACTTTGGGACAGTTGTAGTTGGACTATTTTATTCTAGAGGTGATGTGGTTGATATATATAGTCTGTTTGCATAATCTTTAGGCAATAATATGAAACGTTTTTAAGAGATCAACTAGTTGTGACTCAACTCAATAATAATTCCGGTGGCTGAAAAAATCTTTTTCAAAATAGACTTGGAAATGCAAACATTCAACATGTTGGGTTTAGGCAACTTAGGTCTTAATGTTTCAAGTTTTGTTTGGTGGCCGAATGCACCTAAAAATATTAGAAGAGATGTAAATACAAACATGTTGGGTTTGCCCAATTTATGGTTTGTTACTTTGTTACCATCTCAAAAGGTTAGGGTTATATCCCACTTTTCTCTTTTGTATGTCTTTCTTTGTTTTTAATGATATTGGGCAGTGTGCTTTGCATTACTCTTACTTAAAAATAGAAAAAGAGTAGAAGTTAGTTTTATTAATTTTTTGTGAAAAAAATTAATACATCCCTCCTTAAATATAATTAAGGTCGTCTTAAAAAAAATCTTCATTCATTTTTCTATTTAGTTATTTATGTATCGATATACCTTTAATTATTTTCCATTCTTTTTGGTATAGCCTTCGTCATGCATCAAAATATGTATGCCGCCAGCAGTATAATGTCACGGTATTGCGTCTTCTTTGACGTCATTGATATATGCATAAAAAACACCACAAATAAAAAATATATGCATAAAAAAAAGGCATTCCTTCGATAAAGACAGACAGCTATGAAAAATGATGCACAAGGCCGCTCCTTGGCATGCGCAAGGAGGTCTACGGTGTCGAGCCTTCAATTTATGGGGCCTCAATTATTTGTAGGGGTATGAGTATAATTGTTGAGATGTAGGATAATATTTTCTTTTGTTATGTAGGTCTAAATCAAACGCTTATTATTTAACATAAAGAGTAAATGAACAAGTTAGGTCAAATACACACATCTATCAACAACAAAAATTCAACAAAACAAATTAAAATCAAAAGAATACTTATTGTTAATTTGCAATTGTTTAAAGTATCATTAATTATTTTTATTAGGGGCCATTTTTAATATTAGAGCCGAGCATCCAAATTTATTGGAACCGCCCTGATGATGCACATGTTAAAGACATAACAAAATATAATTTAAAGTGGAATAAAAAAAATTAAAGCAAGAATGCTCAATAAATAACATATCATTAGGCTGTTTTCCAACAAAAAAGAAAATAGTACAAGACCAATGTCTATTATTGTATTTTTTTTTAAATAATCCATATTGAAAACTTTAATTCCAAACTAGCCTACATAGAATAAAATTGCCAAAATACTATACTTTTCGGTTTGCATATTGGACCTTGCAAGTTAGGGTACCTCGCATGTCAAATAATACATATGTTTTTTTTTTGTCTAGTAGTCTAGTGGCTGGAGCTCACACAATTAAAATATGGAGAAGAGGGGTGTCCGGAGTTCGAACCCCGGCCTCTGCATAAATTATGCAATGTCCCTACCAATTGAGCTAAGCTCACAAGGACAATACATATGCTTTCTACTATGCAACTAAGTGTCTTTTCACATGTTTTAGATTTAATTTGGTACAAGGAGGCTCCATTCTGACCATTCATGGTATCTTTATTTATTTGGCGTTTTTCACGTGATCGGTTTCTTATCAAGGACACCTTGTTTAGATGAGGTATCATCAATCATGATCGCAGTTTTGTGTAAGTGGTTGTAGAGCCTTTGAATCGACAAATCATCTGTTTTTTTTTTTATGTAATGTTTTTAGTGCTATTTGGCACATTCATTCGTCGTTGGATTGGGATTTTTCGGTCAACCCTTTTGGTATTTCAGACCATTTTGTTCTGTTTGGTCATTTAACACACGTTTCTAAAGTTCCGCGATCTATCTCGCAAGTCATTTAGTTCTTTTGTTTTTGTGTAGTTTGGAAAGAGAGGAACAACAAAATTTTAAATTCAGCAACTCTTGTTTGAATCACACGTTTCTAATATTGTGTTTGGGTATCATAGCTAGTGACTTGCCCCTCTCTTTTGTTTGAGCATTGTTTAATTGCTCTATGTTATTTTTCTCTCTTATCATTTTTTACTTGTTCCTTTTTTAAACTTGATGTACTTGCTCTATGTGTTAATTTTAATATAAAAAAAATGCATAAGTAAAACACTACAACATATATGAGATTTAGTAACACTTGAAAAATGTTGACAAATACAAAAAACTGTTACTATTTAGATTTAGTAATACTTGACAAATGTTTGTAAATACAAAAAATGTTACTATTTAGGTTTAGTAATATTTGATAAATGGTAGGTAAAGCCCATGTTACTAAATGATTCAAGTGGCAGAAGGTTTGAGCTTTTTAAGCAAGTGATTAGCATATGAGAGAATAAAAAATAAAAAACAAGTAGCATCAATATATTAGAGTTCATGCAGCAAGTTGATAAGCATCCAAGTTTTATAATATTGACTGTAATGATGGTCATTGTATATAATTGTTTTCTTGACAGCATTGTATATACCAAAGATGAGCACATTCCGTGAAGATATAAACAATTAGAAACCAAAATTATTTTATAAAAGTAATTATACTGTAAGCAACAATTGTCCATTCCAGATCATACCAACTACAAGCAGATTAAAGAGGAATATTATATATACCAGTACAAATGTAGTCAATTAAAAAAGATTAAATAATGTGTGAGATTATACATTTTCTTCACATATTCATTTCTATAAAAAGGAACTCTTCACATACATTAAGCACACTCATCCATTAGCAATAGCATTGAACTCACAATGGCTTCTTTTGCTACACTTTTCTCCTCCCTAATTCTCACAATAGCCCTTCTCTCATTTTCATGCTCATCACAACAGTTCTTCTCACCAGTTGAAAAAGACCCAGCAACCAATCTATTCTCCACTTTACTTTGGGTAGGAACAGAACCTACACATGAATTCAATTTTGTGATTGATATTGGAGGACCAATCCTATGGTATGACTGCAACAAAAGCTACAACTCTTCAACCTATAATCCCATCTCTTGTGAATCCAAACTTTGCACTAATGATGCTGGATGCACTAGCTGCAATGGCCCTTTCAAACCAGGTTGCTCAAACAACACATGTGGTGCTAACATAATTAATCCATTAGTTGATGCTATTTTTTCAGGTGACACTGGCAGTGATGCTTTGTTCATACCAAAATCTAAAATCAAAGTCTCTGACTTTATCTCTGGTTGCACTGACTCTAATGCATTTGCTGATTCTGCTGACTCTGATTTCCCTCTCAAAAACTTGCCAAAAACTAGTAAAGGTATATTAGGCCTTGCAAGAACACCACTTTCATTACCAAAACAGCTTTCATTAGCTCCTTTTAAACTCCTTAACAAGTTTGCTCTTTGTTTACCATCTTCAAACCAACTTGGTAGTCTTTTCATTGGTGGGGTACCATCTAATTTTGCCAAGTTTAAACTCACTACTATTCCTCTTATTATTAACCCCTTTAGCACTGCTCCAATATTTACTGAAGGTGATGCTTCTTATGAATACTTTATTGATGTGAAATCAATTAAAGTTGGTGGTGAAGTTCTAAGCTTCAAGTCTTCCCTTTTGTCTATTGACAATAAGGGAAATGGTGGAACAAAACTTAGCACAGTGAAGTCCTTCACTGTGTTGCATAGTTCCATATTGAAACCACTTGTTAGAGATTTTAATAAGAAGGCTTCTGATAAAAAAATAAAGAAAGTGGCATCAGTGGCACCATTTGAAACATGTTTTGATTTGAGCACTATTGGTAAGACTAATACTGGATTGGATGTACCAACTATTGGTTTGGTGCTAGAAGGTGGTGTGGAGTGGACAATTTTTGGTGGAAATTCAATGGTTTTGGTGAGTAAAAATGTTGCATGTCTAGGATTTGTGGATGGTGGTAAAGAGCCAAGAACAGCTGTTGTTATTGGTGGACACCAGTTGGAGGACATTGTATTGGAGTTTGATTTGGTTTCTTCTAAATTAGGATTCAGCTCTTCCCTCCTCCTTCAAAATGCAAGTTGTTCCAACTCCAACTCAGTGAATAAGATGGTAAAATCTAGTGAAAATTTCATTTCAATCGAGTGAGATTGTTATGAGTTTAAGTAGCTTTTGTTGTTTCCCTTTTAATAATTGAGTAAGATGGTGATTTGTAAACTTTTGTCCTTTTCATTTCTCTCTATGATTGTAACTTATGTTTCTTTGACTATGAATCAATGAAGTGCATGCATTTTCTTCTAAAATGAGGCTTTATAGAATAATCATATATTGATGGGAAGACTTCATTATATGATTTCTTTTTAAATTTTCAATCAATAATGATGTGGTTTGTACTTAGTTATGTTGTTTGTATGTTGGCTTTATGTCGATATGCAACATACATGCTTTTAAAAGTCATCTCAACTATTTCTGAAATATTTTTGAACTTTTAATTATTGTGGATATGTTATGATGTTATCTTCCCTACTTTGCAATTGATAAATGTTGGATTTTGGATTTCCAAACTATTGTGCCTGGATTTCCAAAGTCTATTTTAAAAAAAGAGTTTTCATCCATCGGAGTTATTACAGGGTTGAGCCACGATCAGATCGCTTCCTTTAAAACGTTTTGTGACACTGTCCAAAATTGTGCAAGATAGGCTATCAACTACACTGCCTCTAGCTAGGAAAAAACAAGCTCAACTACAATTGTGTGATTAATTCTGCATTGTAGCTAATCGTTCGAGAGTTACACCTACAATATATAGTACTATGACCATTATTAATTTAATATTGAAACCAATCAATTATGGTACTTTGACCACTTTATTATGGTATTACCATCATTCTAATCTTTAACGGATCCAAATATCAATATGGTACTACAACCACTAAAATATAGTGCTACCATCATTTTTAACCTCTAAATTCTCCAAAGGCAACAAATATCCAAAGGATATATACTCTTAAGATCATTCTTAATTTTGAATGGACATTATTATTTCTCAAAAGGGACTATGATCTTAAAAGTACTCTTTATTTCGAATGTACATAATTTATCGAATGGACTATGCGCTTAAGACCATTCTTAATTTTGAAGGGACATTTTACCTAAAAAGGACTATGGTCTTAAGAACACTCTTAACTATGAAGGGACAAAAAAAAAAGATGAAGAGGAGAATAGCTTGTTAACACAAGATGAAGGGAGAAGAGAGAAAAAGTTATCGACAACTCAATAGAAATTTTTTGTGTTCTTTTTTGAACCGGGTGGAATCCTATATATATATAGAGATTTTGTAACTGAATTTAGTTGTTGGAGCCAATTGATCAAAAGAAACCAACCCACACAATTAGAGGAAACAAACTAATTGGATATGGATGGAGGAAAGATATGAAGCATAGTTGGATTCTTAATCTTATCACAACTAACATAATCTAAAATTATGGGAAGTGATATGCACGAACAATAATTACTATTATTCATGTTATTATCAGCTATTTGAAAATTAAATATCATAATAAATACTATTAGAGATCGGGGTAGAATAGTGGATAAGTATTTGAGATTCAAAGACAGGGACGGAGAAAGTAATACCCATTCCAGTGCCACTGTCATGCCAGTGACGTATTCTTTCAGTGTGTGAGATTGGTGATTGGTAGCTTCCTGGCGGTGATTCTCTATGGAGGGGTTTTTCTAATTTCTTTGACATTGTTTGGTTTTGGCTTGGGGACTAGTGGACGGTTCTTCCCCCTTGTTGTGCTTTTTTGGGGTTACTGGTTTTGAAGATTTTGTGGTTTCTTTTGCTTATTGTTTTTCTCATTTCTATTTGTTTTTATTTTGTCAGATTTTGTATAATATTGTTGGTATTCATGAATAGGTGGAAAAAAGAGTAGATTTGATATGTTGTTTGGTATAAGAGAGATAAAAAAGAAAAGAAGGAGAAAGAAACCAAAAAAACTTATAACATTAATTTCATTATTAATTTGTTCTCTATTAATTTATAAATTAAGCATAAAATCTATAATACCATAAATAACTATCAAAGTCTCACATAAAAAATTAACAAATTAATACACATTGGTTACGCAAAGATGTCAATTGTGATAAGTAAATTGTGTGTATTTAGTCCTCGTGAGCATAACTCAGTTGGCAGAGACATGCATTATTATATGCACGGGTCGAGTTCGAACCCTGGACACCTCTCTTATTCATTTTGAAAAATGTGAATTCTAGCCACTAGGCTACTTGACAAAAAAAAATAAAAAATTGTGTGTATTTAATTATGGTATGTATATATTAATTACATAAATTTAAATGACTTTGAAATTTAAAATATAAAAAATATAATATATCGTTTATTCCTTGAGACAAAAAATTATTATTATTATTAAGCTTGATTGCAGTTTTGGTCCCCTTATTTTCACTTTTTTGCAGAATTGGTCCCCCTATTTTAAAATTAGACAGTTTTGGTCCCACCATCATATTTTTGAACTATAAAAATGTGATGTGATAAATTTTGAATGTCATGGAAAGTGATCTGAAGATGGAAAACATCAACATCGATGAATTTGTAACGAAATTCCTTTGAAAACTCCATTTAAAACATATTATATCAAAACATTTTACACAAAATATTTGATAGAGGGACCAAAACTGTCGAATTTTAAAATAGGGGGACCAATTTTGTAAAATGGTAAAAATAGGGGGATCGAAACTGCAATTAAGCCTTATTATTATTATTATTATTATTATTATTATTGTTATTATTATTACTATTTCCGCTCTTTTCATTGCGCTAACGTTTGAAAATTATGAGCGGTGTTTTTTATGAAATTTTGATTAAAACTAAAAATATAAATGATTGTTGCTTTCACGATATAACAAACCAAACTAACCATGATTATCTATTTCAACTAGCGAAAAGACGGGCACTCATGTGCTCGTCTTTCTGCTTTTTTTATTGCGCTAACGTTTGAAAATAGTAAACCGTGTTTTCTTACGAAATTTTAATTTTGATTAAAATAAAAAATATAAACGTGTAAGTATTTTTCTTTTTCTTTCATGTTACATGCCTTGACAATAAAAGATAATAGCAACGTTTCTTTTACATATAACATGTCATTTATACATTTATGTTATGATGTTACTAATTACTATTAGAATAAACAATAAAAGATCATTATTTTATCTTTATTTTATATACAGGCAAACTAAAATATGTTGAGTTCATAAATAATTTTGTTATATGTCTTG
>Ga0315915_1004131_pt1 | contig 18339 bp, 14 predicted proteins | sample MpolbnodulesMG_FD_207738 | JGI IMG/M metagenome (GOLD analysis project Ga0315915, IMG submission 207738) | Medicago polymorpha root nodule microbial communities from Los Angeles, California, United States - branched nodules | ecosystem: Host-associated > Plants > Roots > Nodule | place: USA...
TTTGTGTTCAACAAAGTCTTAGATAATATAATGTGTAGTTTTAAAGTAATTAATTGAGAAGTACTTTTAATTGATAAGTTCTCTTATATGTGTGCTTGTGTCTAAATGCATTTATTTGTGACTGTGATCATATAAATATTCCTTTATTAACAAAGGGTGTATTTTGAAATAGACAATACAACTTATTTTTTCTTTTCTGAATAGTAATCAAATTCAATACTCTTAAATTTATGATATTCATACGCTAGATCTAATGACGAATAAATAAAATCAAACCCTTATAATTTAGAGTTCAATCAAGAGGTAAAAATTATTATATTTAATCAAAGATTGTTTCAATTAGAATTAAACTCAAGTCCAGAATAATTTATACTTTATTAAAGCTTGTTAATCGCATGTACCCACCAAAATGTGGATAGCAATGTGGATGTAGTTATACAAGACACTTTTATTGAGTTTGAATTTGAGACTTTACAATTGTATATATGAATTTTAGGTGATACTTGTCACTAAATTAAATAATATATTTTATCAACTATTTTTTATTACCTTTCTACCAAAAAAACTATTTCAATACCTAAAGTATCCAGTAAAGAGAGATATATTCCGCTCAAATGATTTTACCTTATTGATGAATTAATTGCTACGATTACAGTGAGATATCCAAAATTATAACACAAGAGAAATATTTTTATAATTTACTATTTAAATTGTTTTGAAATGTTTTATTTTTTTCTTAATTTTTGTATACTTTTTCTTGATTTGTATATGAAGAAGACCGGTCGATATTTTTTAATATTCTAAAAAAAAAACGCAACATATTTGTTAATTTTTCTATGGAAAAGTTAGTAGCTAAACTTGTTTAAGAAAAATTTCAATTCTATATTTATGCTACTGAAAATATTTTTCAAAATATATTATGTAAATTTATTTAAGCTATTAGCAAGATAAAATTTTGAGTTTTATACTAAACCAAAACTACCAAAATTTATTAAAAATTAATGAAAAAGAAAATCTGATCCTACTTATTGCTCATGTAATGCTTCCTCTAATTAACTACATGATCAGAAAAAACAAAATAATAATTGATCCTCTCATGACAACTACTAAAAAAAAGTTAATAATTAAATTAATTAATATAATGTAGTATATATGAATATCACAGGGTGTCACCTAAGTTAGCTGGCCACTCATTTTTATATTCATTCATATATATTATTTTATTTTCTCTTCTCATTTTCATCTCCCTTCCATTTTCTCAAGAACTTCAAGAGAGAATCAATTCCTCATCATTGGAATTGTTTACTCTCTCCATTCCTACCTTCTCATTGATTTCAACAAACACAATTTTTTTTCTTTCTTATTGGTTAAGGTTATGCTGAAAAATTGTTATAGACCCATCAATATTTTCAGCCACATTTTGCTGTAAAGATCTTTGCTTTGAGGTTTTGCAAATTAAATTTTTGTTGGGTTGGATTTGTTTTTCCTACTAAAGTTATTGATTCTTCTGATAAAAAAAAAAGTGTTCAGTTTTTTGTTTTTTTTTTCTCTCTCTTTGAACCTCAAATCTTTTGTTTTTTTTTCTCTCTCTTGTAATTGTGGAATGCTGGGGTCAGAGGTTTCTGTAACATGTTCTAGCAGCCTTTTGGTGAATTGGGTCGGTGAATTTTCTGTCAAGTTTTGTATAGAATCAGTTTCCTCAGAGATCTAACCCTTTCTTTCTCTCTCTCTCTGACTCTTTCTCTCTCTAAATAGTTCATAGTTCATTCCACTTTTGTTGCATAGTTGTGAAAGTGAAAGAAGATGTTGAGGATGAGGAATAATCATAATCATGGTAATAAGACAAATGGAGTTTCTTCACCTATAAGCTCAGGTGGTTGCAGAGCTGAACCGGGTTCAATGGAATGGGAGATGAGGCCAGGTGGAATGTTGGTTCAAACAAGAACCACTGATTCAAATCGTAACCCTGCTTTGGTTCCTACAATTAGAGTTAGGGTCAAGTTTGGTTCAATTTATCATGAAGTCAATGTTAGTTCACAAGCCACATTTGGTAAATCTTTTCACATTTCTTTTATCTTTTTTTGTTTGTTTTAATCTTTCAGTTTTCGAGAAAAAGACTCGTGTAATTCAGAGTTCGGTTGAAAGTTGAGTAAACCTGACTCACGATTTAAACTCGAATTCTTACGATTCAGCTCAATCATTTGAGTTTTGTTTCTATTGATAGTTATATGTTTGTTTTAATCTTACGGTTTTCGAAAAAATGACTCATGTAATTTAGAGTTCGGTTGAAAGTTGGGTAAACCTGACTCACCATTTAAACTCGAATTCTCATGATTCGGCTCAATTATTTGAGTTTTGTTTCTATTTATAGTTAATTTCTTTACCAAGTAATTTCTCTTCTTTTGATGTTGTTTTTAATTTTCTCTTTTTTATTCTCTTTGTATTTTTTTAAAGTTGTGATTTGGTGACATTGGTTGGTGTTGCAGGGGATTTGAAGAAAATGTTGTCAGGACCAACTGGTTTACATCATCAAGATCAAAAGTTGTTTTACAAAGACAAAGAGAGGGATTCTAAGTCTTTTCTTGATGTAGTTGGTGTAAAGGACAAATCTAAACTAGTTCTTGTGGAAGATCCTATTAGTCAAGAGAAAAGGATTTTGGAATTGAGGAAGAATGCTAAGATGGAGAAAGCTGCAAAATCTATCTCACAAATCAGCTTGGAAGTAGATAGGCTTGCCGGACGGGTATGTCTTTACATCTGAGTGAATCATCAATTTAGTCCTGAGATTGTATGAATCATACAATTTGATCTTTTGCATTAGTTCCTTGCGAAATTTATGCGTTTTTGTCTGAGTGAATCATTAATTTAGTCTTTAAACTTTATGAATCATACAATTTGGTCTATTGCATTAGTCCCTCATGGACAAACAATTTGATAGGTGATTTTTTTAATTTTAGAATTTTTTAAAATTTTAATAATTTTGAGCTAAATTGTATGACTTCTACAATTCGATGAATAAATTGGTGATTGACTTGTTTTGGAGTTAGTACTTTTTTTTTTCTTCTGCATTTTCATTTTCAAACAATTATATGAGTGAGGTTGGTTTGTATTAAATGCTTGAGTAGTAGTTGAGAATTGAGTACTAATTAGTTACTGGAATTGATTAGGTATCTGCTTTTGAATCAATAATTAGCAAAGGTGGGAAAGTTGTGGAATCAGATGTGCTTGGTCTTATTGAGCTATTGATGAATCAATTGCTTAAATTGGATGGTATAATTGCTGATGGTGATGTCAAATTGCAAAGGAAAATGCAGGTAACATTTTATGCATTTTGTACTTACCTTGTTTTCATTTTATATTTTGGTAAATAATCATTTTACAATTGAATGTATATGATGCTTGTATTATAGTCTATGAATGTATCAAAATTAATTTTATATTTTTCATGCGGTCCTTTGACTTGTCTCTCGTTGGTCAATTTAATCCATAAAATTATTAACAAAACATACTTAGATATATTTTTGTAATTTCGATATCTTCAGAGATTATAGTGATGTTACCTCACACTTAGCGACCAAAATAACTTTTTATTTTGTTTTTTGCTATTTTGTTGTTTACTAGTTCTTTAATTTCATTGGTTTTCCAATTTGAAACTTTTTGAAGGTAAGGAGAGTTCAAAAGTATGTTGAAACATTGGATATGCTAAAAGCTAAGAATTCTATGCCAAATGGCAATGATGTTCATGCTCAAGTGCAACCTCAACAAAAGCATTCAAATGGGAAACGATTGGAAACAATTCAAGAGCAGCCACAACAAATTCATTCAAATGGTTATCATGGGTCAATAGTACCAATTCAAGAACAAGAAGAAGAACAACCTAGGAAAAACTCAAATGAGCTTTCACTTGTATTTCAGGAACAACAACACCAACCCTCAGGAGTTGTAGTTACTACAAAATGGGAGACATTTGATTCTACCCCACCATTAATCACATTTCCATCTACATCTACATCCACAACTACTCCTTCAATGACCAATAATTCAGGTCCTCCTAAGTTCAGTTGGGAATTCTTTGAGTGATAAATTACCATGCCACATGTATAAAATTGTGTGGATGTGATGATTTGGGTTTGTATTCCACTTGGAGTGTTATATGTTTTACATTCTTTTGTGTATTTAGATTTGTTTAGTAACCCCTATAATATGTCATTTACATGAAAAATAAATGGGGTTGCTATGATAGTGAGTATCATAAAAAAGTTACTTTTATGTGATTATTATGGCGTCTTCCGAATTCATTTACCCAATGTTTGGGCCTATTTTTGATAGATATATAAAATTGTGTGTATTTGTAGCTTTGAATTTTGAGTTTTATGTACACCCCAACCAACCGAAATCGATCAAGAATGGGATGTGGAGTTGGATACAATATATTTTAGCAAAACTGTTTTTTTAAGAAGAACAAGAGTATAGTTTACCTAAGTTAGTTCTTCATATTGAATTTGTTAGTTATACAGTTAGTTGGGAGTAAGTTCCTTGCTTTTTAAGTTAAAAATCAATTCGAAAAAAATTATATTTGTATAATTATTTTCGGATAACTATTAGGACAATTCTTTCTTTCATACTTACTTTGTGTACTTACTCTCTCTCTATCGTTCTCTCTCTCTCTCTCATTGTTATGTCCCAAAAGAAGAGGAAAAGAGTTGGCTAAAAGATGGTTGAACAAATATAATTTCTCAATTCATTTGATAGCTTAGAAGCATCAAACAAAATTCTCCATGGAATCCAACTATGTTATGCCACAAACTAAAAATTAATTAATAAAAAAAATAGTAAATACAACCATTGAGTGATGACTCTTCATTATAACATGTATTTAAGCGTTTTATAGTTGTTTTGTCTTTTTATTTTATGATTTTCTAGAGGATTAGAGTGAGTTACTGATAGTTTGGATAAAAAGTGTAATGTTTTTGAATTGAGTCTTTGCGAGTCATGTAATTCTCTAACGAGACAACTCTATTGGGTGTTGTAATCTTTTCAATACAACTAGTTGGTTGATCAGAAGACGACACCTAGTGGATGCTACAGAAGCGTGAAGATCACTCACAATGAAGATATGAAGCTCATAGAACTTAGGAGAATTCTGTCCCAAGTCCCACACACATGTCGAAGGTAAAATCTACATGAAAGCTAGAGAAAACAACTGAATAGTGCTTCAGACGCATGTGCCCTATGTGTGGGAATAATGCGTCTAATGTATGCATATAGCATGATGCGGGGTGCATGCCCAGAAGATAAGAAGTTGTCGCGTAGATTAAAAACAACATACGCAACGTACATAAGGTCATACAAGGAACACATGCACAATCGGTTTTTTCCATATATATATATGATTTTTCAACCAGAAACAAGGGTTTCAAATTTTAAGGGGGGATTAGTCACTTTAGTCCCTGAATACATATAAATTGCAAAATAGTCCCTGAATGTAGATTATGTTAGTCAATTTAGTCCCTGAATGCAGACTCCGTTAGTCAATTGAGTCCCTGAATGTAGACTTGTTAGTCACTTTAGTCCCTGAAATTGACCAACAAAGTCTACATTCAGAGACTGTTTTTCAATTTCTCTGCATTCAGGGACTAAAGTGACTACTCCTTTTCCATTCAGGGACTAAAGTGACTAATTCCCCAATTTTAAGGCTATAAGAATTGAAAGGAAATCCCATCAACTAGATGTTGCATTTTTTAAGCCATGACAACAAGATTGATAATGTTATCATCACTTTTTGGGGTAGCATTTGAGTGACATTGTGGTTGGTGACATTGAGCAACCACAATGTCACAAGTGGCTTCTCTCTCTCTCAGGATTTTGTTTTTGTTTTTTTGTACACGTGACATTGTGGTTGGCCAAGGAATTGGATCCTCTCCTACCTTTTTTGTGCAGCCCCTTCTCCTTTTCTAATCCAATGGTTGATTGGTTCATAAATGAACAAAAAACAGCACCAAAGAGAGAAAAAAGGTGAATGAATGGTTTAGATTATGGTAGAACAAACAACATATGAGAAATGGTTGAAGAGGATCCAAATCCGGTTGACCAATGTCACCAATGTCACCCAAGTGCTACCCCACTTTTTGCATGTACGGTTTCTATTTCTTTCGATTATGTGTTTTAAACCATGAAATCTATGATGTCATCTACTAATGCAATTTAAACTATGTTATTCATTATATCTTGTACTTAATGTTTTTCACTTTCTAATCAACTTTGAATCAATTCTAGATTATAGCTTGCTATTTTCCCTAGGCTTTATAACTTGATCTAGGTAGCGTTCTCTAGTTAATTCATTTAGACATAGGAAATTCATTAGAGTGGCAATAGTAAAACGGTCTTGAAAGTGTTTAATAATGTGAGTTTGACTTAAGACATGTCCTGAACTAGTATTACCAAACAAGAACATATAGGAGATTCAGTAAATCCTAATCGCTGTCAACTTCAAGTGCAACCAACAATCTTGAAGTCCTCACCCCAATTCAAGTAGTACAAAAAACCCATGTGCATACAATTTTACTTTATTAATTGTGTGATTTGATACACTTGTCAAAATTGTCGATTTATTTTAACATGACGATTACACTTGAGTCAAGTGCACACACACACAAAAATTATTTATACTGGTTTGTCTATTTTTCGTATTGTGCTATTTGAGGTATTTTTGTTTGTCGTTTATGTCAGGTCAATTATATTTTTATGTTTTGCAACGCAACAACATAATCTTTATTTTAACACCTACAATCCAGGGGGGATGGATCATCCTAACTCATACTAGAAGGAAGATTGTGGTGTACATTTGTAATACCTAATCAAGGTATTTTTCAAAATCAACAAGTGGAGTCCAACTTGAATTGAAATTCTCAAGCAGACCATAAAGGTGTCTCAAGAAAACATCGAGGCCTTGTCAAAATTCAAGATGAAAGCAAAAATAAATAAGCATATATGAAAAACTTGGCGATGCAGATTGTAGGTAATACTCATGTCACTACATACTTTAATTAGCTTCTAGTGGGTGGGCTACATGTTAACAAAAAGAATTCACATCCATTAGAGTGCTTTATTACAGTTTGATTGAAGTAGGAATCGTCCAATGATAGAAAGCCAAGTCAAAAAAGTGTTTCAAAGTAAACAACATGATGAAATGATAATAATAAATTAGAAACTACTATTTATAAGCAAGTAAGATTTGTAATGATATTGTAACCGTACATGATTTTCCAGATTTAGAAAGTAGACAAAACTTCCCTTCTTTGGCCTCAAGCAAAGGCTATGAGAATAGAGGAGTGAAGAATAAGCCTTGTTTATCTTCAATGCAAACTAGCTGTAATGATTCATGCCATAATTATATTGTAGCATGTATAAATTGCCATACATTTTCTTAGCTATACCGAATCATCAAACTATATGGTTTCTAGGTGATGATTGTAATTTTGAAGAAAGCAAGTTCCAGGGGATTGACATATGCACAAATAAGAAGGCATAGAGTTGTAATAAAGTATAGTCTCAATGCTAATAATAACTTTTTTAAAGCATCAATTTGCTTTACCAACGAGGGTTGTTATTTTATTCTCACATTTTCATTAGATGCAAATATTAGAGACAATAAAAATCAATAAAATATGGATTCTTGTAAGTGATTGAAGATTTGAGTCTTTTAAGTAAGTGATAAGAAGTTCAATGTCTCGATTTTGTGAATAGAGAAAATTTGATTGAAATGTGTGCAACATAATTCATATAAATATTAATCATCGCTAAACAACGGTAATAACTCCGTCTATAACATGATACAAAAATCAGGCTAATTAAGAATTGTAGTTGTATTCTTGAAAAAAGTAATTAATTTTTTTAGGCGAAGTAATTAATTTTGATTATTGAATGTAATATAAAATAAATTATAATACATGAGAGAGAGAGAGAGAGGCGGCCACGGGTCTAACCTAGGGTAACCGCGTCGGTAATCATCGTTGAGAGTGAGGAATCACAGGAGGGGCAGGGTTCCAGTCAGGGAGACAAATGGAGTGATAGGATAGAATGGTCTAGGTTGAGTTCAAGACGTCGAAAAGCAATCTGATTGAATGATCGATGACATGATAGACCAACAAGTTCTTCTCGGCAAGGAGGTTTAGGTTTTGATAGGATTTTTAGACGCGTCCTTGTTTCAAGCCCTTTTCTCGTAAAAACTATTATATCGTATGTTCTTGTCAAAATAATCATTGTAATTAAATTTTACATACTATTTAATATAAAAAGAAACACAACCCTTAATTTGATAGATTTTCAGATCCATCCATGCTTCAAGCCCCCCATTTCTTAGGATAATAAGGCCCTTAACTTGTGAAAACTATTAGAGATTTACTTTTCCCATTCTACCGCCTTCTAGAGCGCCCTGCGTTTGGACCGAAATACCCTTTGTCTGGATTATATAATCCGGATAGATTACGGATAATATATTCCGAAATGTTCAGAAAAGCACACTGCACCATTTCATTTGTGAGACTTGAACATGTTTAGGGTGCTAGCCATTTTGGAAATTATAATCCGGATATAATAATGGTATTCGAGATTATAATTTTCGAACACCCTGTATTTGAAGTGAGCGGGAAAAATAGTCGTTTTTCCGAAAAACAAAATCTGGACTGCTAGGTTATATATACTTCTCCAGAACCTAGCTGAAGCAGACCACCTTTATAACAAACACTCCATACACCTCTAAAAAACACTTCATTTTGGGCGAAATCATGGTTTGGAGCAGCAATCTAGCCATCAAGGGGGGTTAACATCATCGTTTTCGTCTGAATGCAAGGGTAATGTGTATATAAACTTTCCCTCATTCGTTTTTTAGGCGATTTCCTTTTGATCACGTCATATGATCTGTACTGGCCTGATCCAGAAAATGAATTCCGGACTACATTCATGCATTCCGGATTTTGAAATCTAGAATGCACCAGTACAGAAAACTGTGTTCATTTTCTGATTATGCTTGGCACTGTTTTCAGTTATGGTTGTTCCGGTTGATGCCCCAAATGATGATCTAGCTGAGATTGAACATCCTATCGTGTTGTCGGTTCTTTTACTTCAAGATGTGCATGGTTCCGGAATTGCCAAATCCGAGAATCTCCCACCACCACCACCACCACCGAAACTTGAAATTTCTTTAGGCGATGCGAAAGTAGAGGATGCTCCTCCTCCTATTCCTGTTGTTTGTATTGATCAACGAGAACATTTTACCACTACACAAAAGTTTGCAACACGAAATGATTTGTTGTAGTGGGTTTGAGAGAAAGCTAGGAAGCTCGGTTATTCCACTGTTATTGGTTAATCCGATAACGGTGGCAATGGAAGAAGCACATTTGTTACTTTGATATGTGAAAGGGGAGGTTCATACACCGAGTACAAGAGTAAGAGTCGGCGCGAGATAGCTGGTTCGGTTAAATGCGAATGTCTGTTTCAGCTGAGAGGTTACTTGTTTACTGCTGGTGATTGGAGCCTCAAAGTTGGTGATGGTAAACACAACCATGACATGACAGATGTTTTGAAAGGTCATAAAACCGCCTGTCGTCTAAACCCAAACGAACGTGTTCACCTTCAAGAGATGGTGGATTCAAACGTTCCTCCAAGGCAAATTCTTACCAAATTACGGAAGAGGAACCGTACCACTTCAACTACTATAAAACATGTTTATAATGCATGTCACAGGTATAGACGGTCCATTAGGGGTACGAGGAATGACATGCAATATCTCTTGAAGTCTTTCGTTGATAATGGTTACGTGTATCATTGTAGAAAGTATCGTGATTCTGATGATGTCAGTGATGTTTTTTGGGCACATCCAAATTCTATCAAGTTGTTTAACACGTTCTCCACCGTGCTTGTGTTGGATTCCACCTATAAGACCAACAAGTAATGTCTTCCATTGCTTGAGTTTGTCGGTAACACCTCTACCATGAAAACATTCTCTATTGCTTTTGCTTATATGATGTCTGAGAGGCAGGACAACGTTTATTGGGCTCTTGAGAGGTGTCGTGAGATGTTGCACTCCAAAGATCTCTATCCCAAAGTAGTTGTCACCAATCGGGACAATGCTTTGATCAATGCTCTGGAAAAGGTTTTCCCTAAAGCTACTACTTTGTTGTGCTCATATCACATTGGACAAAATGTGAGAGCAAAGTCTAAATTGGATTGCAAAATGAAGGATCTCAAAGGCAAGAATGGGGAAGTGATCAAGCCTGCTTCGGTGGTGAAGACTGTGATGGCTGTATGGTTGGATATTGTGGAGTCCGAAATGGAGGAAGCATAGACTGTGAAGACTGTATAGCTGTATGGTTCAAAGTTGTATGCGCAAAATTTCCTAAGTTGTTGGATTATATTGAAAAGACAATTTTGGATCCGGTCAAGGAGAAGTTTGTGAGGTATTGGGTTGACAAAAACCTTCATATGGGGAATACTACAACAAACATAGTTGAATCTACACACGCTCGGTTGAAAAAGTATCTGAGTAGTAGTATGAGTGATTTAAGTACAAACTGAAAATCTGTTCATGACATGCTAGAGTTGCAACATACCGCAATACATGCTTCGTTTCAGACGAGCATTATCATGCTTGAACATAGGTTCAAAGGAAATGTATTGTGGTCTAATTTGATCCAAAACATTTCAAGGGAAGCTTTGCATCATCTCGTAGTGGAGTACAATAAAGCACTTGAAATTGGTACGGATAAATCAAAATGTGGTTGTTTGAGTTTGATCACTTACGGATTACCGTGTGCATGTATGAATGCTTTGAAGATCAAGAACAACACCGACATCCGTTTGGATGAAATTCACACTCACTGGAAGAGGTTGATGTTCGAGTACGAGGTTGACCCGTAACTTCATAAAGCAGACATCTCTCTATTGCCAGAATGGGATATTCTTCAGGTATTTTTTTTAAAACTGTGTTACTTTAGGTTATGCCCAGGATTTGAGTTTTTGTAATTTGTATTGGTGCAATCCGGATTATATAATACGGACCAAATTGTTGGATTCCAGATTATATAATTCGGAATGGTAGCATTTACGCCCCCATGCAAGTGCATTTAAGGCCCATGCAAAGGGTGTATCGGGATGTTCCAGATTTTATATTCCGGATTTGCATATACGTTCCGTATTTTGAAATCCGGACCGTATCAGTGCACATACTAAAATGCATGTTTATGCCTATTTTTCAGCAACAACCAAAATGACAATTTTTTTACACATTGTAGGCCCGGTTCAAGGACACCGATTGCAACATGAAGGTACATTTGAAAGAACAATTTCGACAATTTGTTTTACCGGAGACCACCTCTATGCGTCCACCGCCAAATAAGGTCACCACCAAAGGAGCTCCAAAGAAAGATAAGCAAAGCATTCGATCGACAAGGCGGTTTCCTTCCCTATGGGAGATTGTTGACTCCTGGGAGCAAGAGACACAGGGTTCACAAACAAAATCAACATGGACGAGTAGAAAGAGTGCACGGAAAAGCAACATGTCTCCTACTCCTCCTAAGCCAATTCCAAAAAATCCGAAGAAGCCAACACCCGTTAAAGTCCACAACACCCGTTAATCGGTTTTGTGACAATGCGGTTTTTAGTGTCATCCAGATTAGATGTTGGTCTGGTTTCCAGTTCAACTAATTAAACCGACCGGTTCAATATGATTTCGATAACCTTGGCTATACCCCGATGAAAGGTGAACGGATGACCATCAAAACCAAGATCAAAAGATGCAATTAGAAAGACGAGAGGAGAAAGAAGCAACCAAACAATTATTAATAGGAGTAACACCAGTTTTTTCTCTGATAAAGAACAATATTAAAATCTCTAGCTAAACAGATCATGCCGTAAATTGATGTGCTAAGAGCACGAATTTCCTGCGAAGCATATTCTATAAGATCTGCATTTGGAGTCGCGTAAACAATGGTTAAAAATCACGTGGAAGCTACAAAATTAAAATAAAAAAATTGGGAGAGATTTTTACAATATTCTACACAATTTTGTTAAAAAATTCAAATACTATACATGAATTGACTTAAAAATAGGAACAAAAAATGGTGATTGAAAATTTTATAGGACTAAAAGTCAAAGAAAAATTTTAGTTTTAGAGACTAAAATGATAAGTTTCTATATCTATAGGGACAAAAACATATGTAATCCTTAATTAAAGGAGAGTTTTTTGTCAAAAGAAAAAGTGTAAATTTCTGAAATGGACCTTCATAAAATAAACCGCCTAGCTCCCTATGAAAATATGTCTTGCAAAATTGAGTTTCAAGCCATAATAAGATTTAATTTTCGCGTCATTTAAACACATGCTACAACAGTTATTAGTCTACAAATGACATGGGTATTTTTTGATGATATTTTGAAAAACTTTATTCAGGTGTAAGATGTGACCATAGTATATCGATGTTGGATACGTGCAACAACTTGATTATGATTGAAAAATGATCTTGTTATATTAATTCTCCATCAAAATCAAGATTTGCACATGTTCAATCCATATACCACAACTTAATGCAACACATGCAAAGCCAATTAAAAGAAGATTGTTGAAAAGACCTGTATCATTTGTAGATCAATATACGTTATAGCATTTTTTTAAAACTTGAGGCAAGTTTCATTATATCTTAAAACTCACTTTTGTAGGATATAATTGAAGAGGGGAAAAACTATATTGTTTTATAATATGTACGAAGTGAAAACTAGGTACAAGGACTAAAACAGAAATTCGACAAACAATATATTTACTCTTAAATTAAAATTTCAATTTACTATCTTTTAATACATCAAATTACACAACATAACTTGTATGTTCCATGAAGGTTAGTCCAAAAAAAGTTCAGTCTTAAATTCAAATCGTAAATACTAATTTACTATTTTAAATACTACATCAAGAAACCTTATTGATGCACGTACGAAGCCCTACAACACATTTTACTTACTTTGTTGTTGTTTCTTATCTTTAGCTCAATTATCACATCCCCACCCTATCCATTTTGTGTATGTCAAGAAACCCTAAAAAACTCATTTTCTTCCACCCCGACACCCCTGTCTCTTTTTCTTCCTCTCTATTATTTGCATCCACATTCATGGAAAATACAGATACAAAATAGCTCCTTATGAAAACATATCTTTTAAAATCAAAATTGAGTTTCAAGGCATATTGCCCCCTCATATTTAAACACCACAAGATCTATTGGTTTACAAATGATATAGGTTTTTCAGTGATCTTTTAAAAATCTTTCTTCTGCTATAAATGGGCCAGTGTATCAATGTTAGAGATATGCAATGCTTGTTTATGATGGAAAATTGATTATGTTCTGTCAATTCTCCATCAGAATCAAGACTTTGCATATGTTCAATCCATACACCACGACTTAATACAGCACATGCGAAACCTTTCAAAAGATCGTTGAAAAGACATGTATCATATATAGACCAATAGAGGTTGTAGTACGTTTAAATTTGAGGCAAGTTTCGTTATATCTTAAACTCACTTTTGTAGAATAAGAATATATTTTCATAGAGACATGAGAAACGTAATAATATTCATATTTTCCATCGATGTCGGTATGCAGGTATCCACTAAAATATCATCAAGAAAATGTCAGATTATTTTTAAAAAAATCCATAGAAAAAACAATGAAAAGTGGAAATATCACTAGGATGAAACGATGCACCGGATCTATTAAAAAAACTAAGATCTTGATGGAATATTCTTTCGCCCTTTATATTTTAATCATTTATGTTATAATTAGGTAACACTTTCGCTCTTTATATTTTTTTTTCAATTTAGTCATTTATGTTATAAAATGTAACATTGTTATCATTTTTTTTATCAAGAAAAAATCAAAATATTCATTAAAAAGCTTATAAAGAAATTCATCAAACTCATAAACAAACTCAAGTGTTCATCATACAAACATAAAAATCTAAATTTCATAGAAAAAATTCTATAAAAAGGATAATAATGTTGACATTTTATAAGATAAAGGATTGTGTATGGGCATAAGGAAGAAGAGAATAGATATGGTGTGACTTGTGAGTGTCTAGACTCTAGAGAAGAAGTGATTAAAGAATGGATATGGTTATTGGTTAAGCTGTGTGAGAGGTTTGTGCGATTGAATTTAAAGGTGAGGGGTATGAGAACTTCTACGGCACACTCATAAATTGAGGTGTACCGATACTCTTGCTTAATTTATTTACAAATTAACGATCATTTGTATAAAATAAATACGTATTTATCAATATTTATATTTTAGAAAACATCAATTCATCTTTCAAAAAACAAGAAAACATCATTTCATTGTTTATAAGAATCGTATTAAAAATTTTACATTTTCTAATAAAAAATAATCAATATTCTTTGTTATGAGTAATAAACATTTAGAAAATTTAAATTTTATTTCATAGAAACTTTAGGTTAATAAGATTTCATTATTATAATTGTTAATAATAGAAAATAATTATTTTTTTAAAAAAAAATAACTCATTTAATTATTAATTTAACAATTTGGTGTACGAGTACACTCAAATTTTTTGGTGTATCATAGAATTTGCTGAAGTTAGTGATATTTTTTGAATCATTATAGTTTAGAAAGGTTTTGGAGGTTTTTATAGCGGGAGAAAGGATATGATGGAAGATTTAACCCGAGGTAAAAAAAAAACTAAAACTCGTCTTTGTAATTGGTATTTGTCCATATATGTTGTACAGTTGTGTGACACCAATTTACCTTGAAAGTGTTTAAAACCATGATAATAGTAAACTTTTGGGAAAATTTTACATTTTAAAATACTCACTCACAACATGCCTTTAAACACTTACGAGATACTCACAACATATGCAAAGCTATTCATAAATACAAAATTTGCAAAGTATGTCTTCTTAAATATTCTACATTATTTCTGTAAAAAAAAAATTCTACATTATTGAGATTCGGTTATTCCAAGTTGACAACAAATCAGGCGCTAACTAAAGTACGAAATAGAGTTTCCTAGCTTAAAATATATTTTATTAATCCTAATGAAAAAACCTTTGGTCAAAGAAATGAAAAATACACAGTAACAACAATCCACTAAATGACAAGAAATATGAAAAACACATAACAAGAGAAGAAAAAACAACCAATTGTATTTTAACATTTTGAGCATTCTAACTCACTTGGGTTGGTCTAGTGGAATTGACTTGAGATCTGGGAGTGTGCTCCTTCTCGAGGTCTCAGATTCAATTCTCTTCAGGATGGGTTAATTTAACTTCTTCAAAAAAAAACATTTTGAGCATTCTTCCACTTTTGTCTTTCTCATTTTCTGTTTTGTTTTTTCCATTTTTGATTAAAACATCGTACATACTGCAGGCATCTACTGCATGTTTTGGCATCTTACTAATCTAACAAAGATCTTAACCAGATCATAAGGATTTAGTTTACACATGCCATTTGATTTCTACGTACTGCCTAAATATATCCACTAATCTTTTACACATTAAGAATGTAGGTTGACTTAATACTGCTACTATATGTCTAATCATACGTACTATATATGCTTTAAGTCTAGGGTAGTGAGCTTATGTTTAATTGACATTTCTGATTTCTGTAGTGTTTATTTACTGGAGAATGGAGATCATTGGGGAGTGGAGACGGTAGATAAAAACTTGTTATGAATGAAGTGACTGAATTTGTTGGCTTCAAATGCCACTAAAAATAAAATGGCTTTTATTTAAAAAAGAAAACTAGAGTTTTTGAAAACTTATTTGTAATTTTTGCATAACTTTTATGTATTCTATTACAATATCCATTACACTATTTCACAGTTTCCGCAAAAACTCATTTCAAAGTGATTTCAAGAATTGAAAAAATATATTTGGTGTTTTTTTTTATTCTATCCTTTCTTATCTTCAATGAAATTTTAAAAACAAAATACACATTTCTATTGTTTTTCTTTAACAAAATGGAACTGTCCATAACTTTTTTTATTTGAATACTGAAAAAATAATAAAAATGAATAATTTATTGATGAAGAAATTATAATGGACTTTTTATATTTTATGGACTAAATTCTCATTTTTATATATCATTAAGGACCAAATTGTCTCATTTTTAATTCTTGCCACAGATTAAGGTGTCCTTTTATGACATTGGTTCATGGACGAAGTTTCTGGTTTCCTTTTTCAATAATTAACATTTTATTAATTTTTTAGTTCTAAATTGGATATCATAGTTTTTCTACTGAATTAAAATGAGTCATCACTCTTTTTATATTTAAAAAAAAATTATTCAACGCAATGCTTTAATGTCATTCTTTATAATTTCAAATACAGAGGTAAACTAAAAAAATACTCCTTTGTATTATTCAGCTTGCAATTTTTTACGATGAGAAAATGGCAAACTCTCACACAATTTTGCAGATAGGGGCACACTAAACTCAGTTTGGTGGAATAATTTGATTTGTGTTAAAGAAAGGGTCGGTGTGGGAGTAGGTTGGTGGTTTGGAGATAATATTGGACGGGAGGTAGGAGATGGTTTACAAATTTTATTTTGGTGGGAACAGTGGATTGATGGGGTGGTGTTGAAGAGTAGATTTAGTCGCCTTTTTGATTTAGCCGTTAATAAAATGACAACGGTGGCTGAAATGTATTCTCTTGGATGGGGAGGGGACGATGAAGCGTGGAAGTGGAGACGTCGATTGTTAGCTTAGGAAGAAGAGTAGGTTAGGAAGTGTAGTGATATTTTAACAAATATTGTTTTGCAATCTAACATTCCTGACAGGTGGCTTTAACATTTGCATGTTTCCCAAAAATACAATGTTACAAGTGCTTCCAACCACTCTAATGCAATTTAAAATAAGGATGTTTCTCTTAAGGTCGATTTATTAGCCTGGTGTTTGTTGCGTAACAGTTTGCCTACAACAAACAACTTGATACAGAGAAATATTATTCCTCCGAATGTTCAGCTTTGTGCGGGTGGTTGTGGCAAGATAGCGGATATTGATCATCTATTCCTTTCATGCGACTTTTTTGGACACCTTTGGCATGGTATTTTTAACTGGCTTGGTTTCATCACGGTGCCTCCTGAACATGTGTCAAACCATTTTCTTCAATTTGAAAATTTAGGAGGATTTCATAAAAACATTCGTTTAGTTTTCAATCTAATTTGGTTGGCTTGTGTGTGGGTGGTTTGGAGTGAAATAAATGCTCGAGTGTTTCGTCAACAAGAGGACTCTTTACAAACTCTTCTTGACAAAATTAAGCTTCAATCTTACTGGTGGCTGAAAGCGAAGCGGATTAATTTCGCTTCTACTTATCACATGTGGTGGCTTAATCCTTTAGCTTGTTTGGGAATCATTTTGTAATCAGGGCGCTTTAACCTTTTTTGATTTCACATTTCTTTTAGTGTTTGATGTAATTTGTTACTTGGTTTGCTGGTTTTTCAACACTCCTTGTGCTGGAATTTTCAAGCTTTTGAATTAATATATTTCATTTTAATTTCTTAAAAAAATTGCATCAAAAATTTGTAAACGCTTTCAAAGTCACACAACTATTCAAGCCTTCAATACATCAAATGATTTAAAGTTGCTGCGGTGAAGAAAATTTAAACCAACTCTCCGTATATTTATAATAACATTTTACTTATTTGTTGATACCACTTCATATGGGACTTAAATGAATACTTATTAAACGCAAGAAAATTTTGAGTTAAATAGTTGGATTTATTACAACCTTCTTAGTAAAGGATTACTCCCAAAAATTACGGGTTACATGTGGGTTAGGACTGGCCAAAACTACTTTAACCAATTATGAGGCATAGGATACTGGAAACCTTTGGCCAGAAACCTCTTATCCATCTTCTTCTACAGTCTTGTCACATTTTTCCCATTTTCATACGTATTGTTAATTCGTAATCAAGGCATGGTAGGCCATTTGGAATGGGAGTGGAACCCTGCCCTCTATCTTTAGCAAAGACAAATAAGAATCATATATAGGTCTGTGTTGTGGTGATGTGTCTTGTCTCATTTTATGTCTTGTAACTTACTAGGAAGTATAAATTCAACCAAAATGTAAAGCAAATTAAAATTGAACCCAAGTTGGCTTGGTGTGAAGACATGGGATCTAGTAGTCCACCTCTCTCTAGGTCTCAGATTTAAATCCTTCAAATGTCGTACAAGGTTATGCTTTACCTTTAATTGAACTCACTGCTAATGAACGATGGAAATTAATCCTCTTGATTAGTCGACCTTTGTGCTTTTAATATGCAAAATGGTAAAATATATATATATATA
>Ga0315915_1004133_pt1 | contig 18336 bp, 6 predicted proteins | sample MpolbnodulesMG_FD_207738 | JGI IMG/M metagenome (GOLD analysis project Ga0315915, IMG submission 207738) | Medicago polymorpha root nodule microbial communities from Los Angeles, California, United States - branched nodules | ecosystem: Host-associated > Plants > Roots > Nodule | place: USA...
GCGGCAATTAATTTTATGAACTGAATCATACTATTTTTTCGATTCAAGTAAAGTTTTTACTTTCTTATTTCCGCTGTATTTGTTCTCTTATATGACCCGGGCGTCAGCACGGGTCAATGGTCTAGTATATGATAAATTTGTGAAGTGAAAAAAGGAGAGATATAGAGAGAAATAAGACGTGTGAAAAGTAAGGATGCACACACATAGTTGCACTAAAATTTCCAATATTGTTTGGTGGTCATGGTGCAACAGCGGTTCTTTTGCTTCTCTAGTTCTCTTCATGCGAGACATAAGGATAAATTGGTTAAATGAAACTCCTCTGATCAATCTTGCATTACTCTCAATGTTTAGGGCGATTGCCTTGGCAGCCAAATCAGAGTTAGATTTGGTAGTTTGCTTCGTCATCCTTTCAGGGCATGAATCTCCGGTTTCTCAGAGCTACTTTTAGGATCTTTTGATATTCTACATGTTGACCTTCATGCAATACATCAGAGGCTTACGTTGGTTAAACAATTGAATCACCATGACAATACTTCTCAAACGCCAATGTTTGGCAAACATGTGAGTAGGCATGGCAACAAAACCCGTGTCCATGGGTACGCGCTCAAACCAACCCTGATTTGATGGGTTTTCTCCGATTTGACTGGGTTTGGGTTTTTCCCGATTTCAAAATACGGGTACGGGACAGGTAACAGGGATATATGTACCCACCCCGAACCCATACTCAAACTCTATCCGAATGTAGAAAGGTCATGTTTTTGTTTTTGTTGAGGGAGTTGATAATGATATGTCATATTATTTGGTTTGATAATTGTCATGATATAAGAACTTTCATTGATAGTTAAAGAAGCAACTGAATTATTCGGTAAGGAAATGCTAAAATGAGCGCAAATTATTGGATAAAGGATTACAACATTACCATTGAAGCTTAATAAAATTATTTTTTATTAAAAAAAATTGATTCACTACCGGGACGGGATGGGGCGGGAATACCTGAACCCATTAGGGACGGGGATGTGATTCAATTTCTCATCCCTGTTGAGTTTGGGTAGGGTAACGGGTAAGTATATGAAGTAGGGGATGGGGATGGGAAGGCGAAACCCGTCCCCACCCAGCCCCATTGCCATGCCTACATGTGAGTTTGGTCTAAGACATCAAACCTTCTTCATTAAGATTGACATGTTCGCATCGTTTACACCCTTCGAGAAGAAAATAGTTGTGCAAATTTCCTTGCTAAGCTAGATGTTTCTTCTAGCATTGATATCATAGTCCAACTCTCCCCTCCAGTTGACATTTTAGACCTTCTTGCCGCAATCTTTTATAGAAACTTGGTTCCCTAAAGCTTAGTGTTTTCTATCTTTTTGTCATCTTTTCTTTTGTCTTTTGCTTTTTAACAACAAAAAAAACTCCTTTAAGACACATTGGTCCGAGCGACTTTTCAAGATGTCGACTTCCTCCAACAATGAACTCGTGAATGATACAATTTTAGATTCAAACTTGGTAAGAGTGAACCCGTGTTGGAGTTGCTCCAAATTATCACCGATATCATTTGTCAAGTCTAATATTAAATACCCCTCAAAAAAAAGTGTAATATTAAATAGACTATTGTTAACAAAATTTGCAAAATATCAATTAATTTAATCATTTTCTCAAATTTCACAACATATAATTACAAATTTATATCCCCGTGAGCTTAGCTCAGTTGGTAGGGATATTGCATATTATATGCAGGGGTCAGGGTTCGAACCCTGGACACTCCACTTCTCTACAATTTAATTATGTGAGCTCTAGCCATTAGGCTACTTAACCAAAAAAAATTTTACAAATTTATATGTTGTTTTGATACAAGAAAATATTCTGTTTAGTCTCAAAATAAATACTTTAAAATTGTTGGTCTCAAATATAAGCAAACTACAATTATCAATAGCATAAGTGTGAATAATTATTTTTGTCCTCGAATTCTTTAAAAAAAATATTTTTGTTTTTGAATGTGTAATGAGTAGCTACAATAGTCCCTCAATGTAGTTAAACTATAAAATAGTCATAGATTATGAAATTCGTTAATCAAAATAGTTGTTGACGAGTACAAATTGGTAAATAACATCGGAAAAAAAAAAAGGAACATGATTATTATTTTTACCAATCAAATGTAGTCAACCGTCTTTTTAAAGAGGTGCACGTTTTTTTTAATTTTTTGCTTAAATAATCAGATGGAGTACAAATCATTGTATATGTCTTTTAATGATTTTGATTTTTTATGGAGTCTTTTAATGATTTTGGTAAATAAATTATATTGGTCTGACATTTTTTTCAATTTAAAAAATTAAATTATTCATCGATAATAGATCGATGTTAATTGTAAGGAATATTTGAGTCTCTTAAGCATGTGGTCAAGAGTTTGATTACTAATCATACGTAAAAAAAAATTTTAATGAAATGATAGGACAAACCTTAATGCGTCACACATTAATTGGCGATGAAAACTTGGATTGGATCAATTAATAATATTATGGTAATTAAAAAAAAAAATTATCTAAAGTCTAAACAAAATATACTTTTTTTTTGTTGTCTAAACAAATATACATTTTTTTTTTGACAAAATCTAAACAAATACATATTTAAATTGTTAATCTTTGAAACCAAAAAAATCTTTGAAACAGACGCAAACAGCAACCTACCCGCTTCTCCTTCCACCGCCACCATATTCGTCCCCTCCGTCGCCACGTCACCCTCCCTCTACCTCATCACCGTAACCGTCTCAACCACCTATCTCTTCATTCTCTCTCAATCCGTTCAATCTTGCATTACATTTTGAAATCCCTATTCATACAACTATATTTCATTCAATTTCTTTTGACCTAATTTCAGCGCTCCGAGAATGGTTTCTGGATTAATCAACGCAAACCCTGTCATATACGAAAAGAAGCAACGTCAACAACGTTCAACTCAATCCCTTCCTGCTGATGAATACACAGTTGAACCAATCGATCAACAAGAGATTTTTGATATCCTTTTTATTTTTCTTTCTAAATTCCATTTTTTGTTTCATTATCACTTTTATTGAATTTAGCTGCTAAGAAATTTAAGAAAAATTGATTAAGAGCATGTTTGGATTGACTTATTTGAGCTTATCTACTCACATAAGAATTTGAGAGAACTTATAAAAATAGCTTGCGGCATGTTCATAAGTTGTTTTCAGCTTATTTTTTTAAGTGTACAAGATAGCTTATGAAAACAGCTTATACTAAGGCAATTCAAATTTATTTTGGGTCCATTTGCATTGGCTTATTTTTGAGCTTATGCAAATAAAATAAGCTTTGAAGCATCATTCATAAGCTTGCCAAGGTATTTTATGAATAAACAACTTATGAAGATACAATTTTCGTTGGTGAGAACTTATGAATTAACATTGAAGTTTAAGCTTATTTATTTGCATAAGCTATTTTTGATAAGTTCAAAAATAAGCCAATCCAAATGGGCCCTTTATCGTTTATCTTTTATTATAGAAATAGCTTATCATGATAGATGTTTTTTCTATAAGCTGTAAATTAAGCTGTTTATCTAGATAGAGTCTTAATACTGTTAATATTTCCTTAACAATTCTTAAATCATATAAGAGATATCAAGGACCCTGAGCATCCTTACTCTTTGGAAGAACTCAAGGTGATAACCGAGGAAGCGGTTGAAGTTGATGATCAAAAAAGTTATGTTAGGTACTTGTGATTTATTTATTCTTTCAAGTATTTGGTTTATACTTGGTGTGGATTATGGAATGATTGATGTGTTTGTTTTATTGGATTATTTTGATTTAGGGTTACGTTTACTCCGACGGTGGAACATTGTAGTATGGCAACGATTATAGGTCTTTGTTTACGGGTCAAGCTCTTGAGAAGTTTGCCTCCGCGGTACAAGGTAAAAAATTTCTTAATTATTTTTTCTGAGTTTTGTTTAGTGATGTAATTTAGTTTACTAATAGATGGACTATTTTGTTGCTTGGTGATATATAATGGATAGAAGTATTTGCACTTGTTTTACTTGTGAATTGCTAAGAGTAATTAGAGAGAGAGATTAGTTTATAGTTGCAGAGAGATGAATTGATCCTTTTCAATGATGATTTATAACATAACATAAAACGTGGTAGGGAAGAGAGTATGAATTATAACTTTAATATTGCACGGTGTTTAACTGCTCTGTATATCTTATTCTTGCTCAATATTTTCTGAGTCCTTAAAGAATAATCAATAATATGAAACGCATGGGATGTATATTTTGTGAGAGGCAGCACAACTTTTTTCATGTTGATTTAAATTTGTTGTTTTTGATCTTTACAATTCACTGAGCGAGAGAAATAAGGTGCTGTAGGAAATCCTCTTAAAACAGAAATTATAAACTGCAACAAAATATCCCCTTAGAACAGAATATCCGTCTTTGATTATCAGATAAAGATAGATCGACCTTCAAGCATCTCATGAGCTAAAACTCAAACCCTCAAAGCATGTGAGAAACCAAGCCTATCCCAAAATATTTAAGAAGGAAAAGAGCTCTAAAATTTGGAACCCTGAGTCGATTGGAACTATGAAGTCATTTATAGTTATATTTATATAATAGCAACATAAATCATTTTTCACTCTGCAATTCCAAAGAATGAGGTATCATTATCTGCTGTAAAATTATGTTATATCGAAGCAATTGCATCAGCAATTCCAAAGAATGAGGTATCATTATCTGCTATAAAGGGTGACCAAACTGCTCTGACCTTAGTACAGTTCCTGAAGCTATGCTAAACAGTTTCTGTTGTTCCTAGCCCACATAGCTGACAGAGATCATTGTTAGTCATCCCTCTTTTTCATAACAGCATTTATCACTAGGATACCTCTAGGCTTTGGCCATCTAACACAGAAACACAGTTTCATTCGTTCTGGTCTTTTCCATTTCCACACCCAACAAAAAACATTTGCGTTACATGTATTTTGAACCTGCAAAATAGAATTGAAAGCGTTAGCTGTTGAAAAAGCATGATCTGAGGCTGCCTTCCAAGCAATGGTGTCTTCAATGTCATCTGGCATAAGAGGACGGCAAGCTCTGATACATTCAATCGTGTGAGTGATTGAATGACAGTGAGGAGGTAGCTGAGAAATCAACTTGAGGAATTACCATTCACAAGACACATTGACATAATCCTTAACGGCTGCATATGAATCAGTTAAAGAAGAAATTTGGCTTATAGCAGTAAGTTGGTTTCTCTTCTGGAGGGATCCAAGGGTCACTCAAGAAATTAACACTTTCTCCATTACCCGCTCTCCAGATGATATTGGAGTTCACCTTCCCCCACCCTTTGTAAACTCCTTTCCAAAAGTTTGATCCTTGCTTTTCCACTTGGATTTTAGGGATGATGTCTTTCTCACTTTTGTATGTAGATATCATCACTTTAACCCATAGGTTCTGGCTTGCTTTCATTATGAAGGATAGGTTCATATTTCTTGCAGATCTCAAACACAATCCGCCAGCTTTCTTAGGAGTACAAATGGATTCCCATGAAGCTAAATGAACATGATTTTGGTTTGGAGTGTCACCTCAAACAAACCCTCTGTATTTCCTGTCTAAGTCATCGCATAAGGCTCTTGAGAGGAAGGCTGTTTGCATAACGTAAGATGGGAGGGATTGAAATATTTAATGATTTAAGAGGATATTGAAAGTAACAAAAAAGAAATGAAGAAGCATGGGCAGGCGCAAAGTAGATAGAGTTGTTATATAGGGAAAATGGTGTCTTGAGAAGGAGCTGGCTATGGAAGATGTGCAGTGGATGGCGAGTGGCGAAAACGAAGGGGAATAAGAATAGGAAAGATCAAGTGGTCACACATGGGGTTTAGGCGGGATTAGAAAGCAATTTAGGCAGACAAACTTATTAGGCAAATTATTCTCTCTTGATTAATAACAGATGATAGTATATACTGTCAATCTATCATTGTCTCCATATTTTTTAAACACAGAATAAATTCCAAGTAATTACAGATTGCATGAAATGTTCAACTGAGCTTTGAAACCCCTATGCTGTTAATATTTGGATTATGTTTGTCTTGATGATTTTTAAATTTTGGTTAGGTGGACATCAGAGTGGCACCTGGATCTCATGCAACTGAAGCTGCAGGTTTTTCTTCTTCATCTTTCTCTCTTTTCTCCCTATGTGTGTGTGTATACTGCACTCATTTGTTTTATGAGGATTTTGTTGTGTACCTAAATATTCAGTAGTACTTTAAATATCTGATCTAGAGAAGTCTTACTGTTTTTTGTGATTGCCATTTCTTTCTTGAAGCAATGCACGCAGCACGCTGTTGATGTACCTCTTACATAAAAATTGCCTTAGATTTAGATTATTTTGGGGTGAAATTTTTTGATTTAGATTGATACTTTGTTTTATTGGATGATTATTTGTTTTACCAAGATGCTCTGAAGGAGCAGAGCAATGAATTGCCAAATGTTTCTTTAATTTCTTACTTATTATATTCATTTTATCTTGATCAAAAATATGTTTGCAGTTAACAAACAACTAAATGATAAAGAGCGTGTAGCTGCTGCACTTGAAAATCCAAACCTTGTGGATATGGTTGATGAATGCCTTGCGCCATCTTTTGATTGAAGGAACTTCTTTCCTCCCAATTCTACGACTTTGTGCGTGCTTTTGTACCTTATGCCAGTAGTCGTTCAACTTTATTTGTATGATATTTTTGTTTTAGATTGCTGAGGACATATTTGTCATGCAATTTGTGCCTACTACATGTAATTGTAGTTCAATATGATTATAGAAATACGCGGTTGAAAAACGTGATGGCTGAGTAGTATCAAGGTTATTTGATTATTAGCTCTAGTGAAGAAAAGAGAAATTCTTTTTACAAGTTGTCAGCTTATGTTTCATAGTTATGGTATAGAGTATCTATTGAATTTATACTCGGTTTATGCCCACATTCCTATGATTGCTCTTTATTTTCTCGTAGTTAGAGATTGAAGTTTATTTAAATAAAATATACTCATTTTGTAGAATGAAGTCAGGTGTAAAAGGTTATATAAACCCACTATAACTTCTCTATATATAGTAATATTTTTTATATACCTTGTTTTGAATGTTGTATCTTACTAGATCACGCTCCCGTGCGAAGCAAAATAAATTAAAAGTAGATTAAATTTGAAATACCATCATTTTTCTAACTAAAGTCAAAGTCTACCATGTAATCTTTATGTATATAGGGTGGCAATAAATGTGCATAGAACAGTGCACATATCTATATTTAGATGTAGCCTTTAACCAAATCATTGTTTTCTTATCTAGGCTAACAAAATCTTTTTATAGTTGCATAAGAATGCATCAAAGTTTTGGATAATAATAAGATTTGTATAATGATTTTCATATAGGAAACTTTGATACAAATGGCATGGTTTGATTGTACTTCTATGTCTTGATGTATAACTTTTTTTGTTAACTTGAAATATTGTCATTTTTCTAACTAAAAGTCAAAGTCTACCATGTAGCTTTTATGTATAGGGTGGCGATAAAACTGCATAGAACAGTGTATCTATCTATGTTCAAGATGTAGCATTTATGTATTTGGTGGCAACGAAATCATTGTTTTATTATTTAGACTAACAAAATCCTTTTATTGTTACTTAAGAATGCATCATAAGATTTGGTAATAATTAGATTTGATGTAGAAGAAAGCATGCAATATTGAGTCAATTGAACCAATGAATAGAGGTAGCTTCATAGAAGAAACTATGATACAAACGACATGGTTTGATTGTTGGATATCATTAATGGATAGAAATGTCACATTGCCTTGCATTTTGGCGCCCATGTGGGGGCATTTTAGTAAAAAGTCATGGTCAAACCTAGGGTTTGCTTGCAACATTTTCTTATATTTGTATATAAGATCATGTCGGCGATCATCACTACAACTGGCAATTGTCAAATACTAACCCACTATTTTTCGTCCCCGAGAAGGGAAATATCAGAAATGTACAAAATGTACGTACACTATGATAGGTGCCATAGATGGGGTAGCACTTGGGTGACAATTATGGATTTTGAGATGTTTATGAACATTTTAAGTAGAGATCAGCACCTACAACTACAACACATTGTATTGTAAGTTTGGTATATCATAATAAATCAACCAATTCGAGATTGGTTCATATGTATTGCTATTATAAGTTGAAAATTATCTAATCTTTTTTTGTAGTTAATGTTAATTTCCACTAAGCAACTTGCCAATGAACGAACATAATTTCCAAGAGATCATGCAAGCCATATGAGTAAATAAAGAAATACCAAAATTAAGCCAATTACGAACAACTCAGTTTTCTTCAATTTTATTTGTATCTTTGATTCACCCTCCCATTTTGTATTGTAGCCTTCTATCTACTTTTTAAAAACAGTGAACGGTTATTGATACACATTGCAGACAGAACAAGTATTTGAATGTTGTGACACATCAAGAAATCGTGTTTTCTGTAAAGCAAATGGCCATCAATGTTAATGGTCCAGCAATTTATTGGAACAATCTGTATCTATTAAATGGAGAGGACATAAAATATTTGGAACCCAGACTCCCCATTAATGGATTTCATGATGTCACAAGGAACATAGTTTCACTAGCTTAACCAAGTCTATGCAACAAATCCAAACACTTGCAAAACAAGATCCCAAAATAATAGATGATAGCAAGTGACGCAAGCTTGATCTTTAGCTATCTTGTCCGATAAGACACTCGGCAAGTCAAATAGGCACAACAAGATCTCCCAAGGATGTCATTTGAAATTCCTCAAGATTCAACAGATTAACACACACAAAAAAAAATTTATACAGAAAACTTAATTCCTTCATCATCTGTTGAAGTTCCTTTGAATACCACAAGCTTTCCCTTCTGTTCTAATATTTTCAATGCACGATTCAAAATAGTTCTGTCTATCCCGTGAAGTTCTGCAGTATATCAAAAGCAACGAGAGCCAATGTCAAAACAATTGCATGGTCCAGCATGCAGAAACTAACAATATATGTAAGCATAATAAAAAAAAACGCCCTGAAGTTATAGGACAGCTGATAAATTTACAAATGTAAGTTTGTGAAGTAAGTCAAGGGCTATCTGACAATAAGCGACAGCACTCAAAAACGATGTGAAGTTAATGTCAGCCACTTCTTGGATGGGGTCCATAAGCCAGTTTACTTGGCAGTTGGCACCATATGATGTTTATAACATATGTTATGAAATTACACAACCTATGTTATGCTACTACTTAGAAAAACAATTGCTTTTGAATTCAGTGCATCATGAAGTTCTCCTATAAGCTACATGAATACTATCCTGGCACACAGACCAGAAGTGATGATGTGAGTCGATAGTTACAAGGAAACATGACATTCACCAATAAAACATATCCATTATTTTGGAATTGATTCCGCTTTATTTTATATAACTGGAGACACACTTCATATTTTACAATTTCTCACTTTAGTTATTGAATTTTCATATCAATTTAGATTGAAATAACACATTAATTAGATCAAAAGTATTTTATCACGTTTACAATGACTAGTTTTAAAATTCAAAATATCGAATCACACTATATTTGACTTTTCATACTTTCACATTAATAATTTTATACTAGCCGTTATGTGATTAATACGGTCGTGCCATGTCTGGCAATTTTCAAAATCTGTTACATTATATCCCTAGGCCTATGCCGTACTAGATTTTGTGCGTGCGTGTGCGCTCACCATATAATTATGGTCTCAACTCCACTTAAAAGTTAGTAAAAAATAAAAAATTGAAACCCCGCCTTATTTGATCTACTTCCCCTCTTTCCATTAGAAAAGGAGGAAACGATTACTATTTTAAAGTAATCGTGAAGAATCAGATCATAGACCAACTTACTTTTGAGTAACTTCTTAAAAGTTACACAATTTACACTTTTTTATTTCAATTCCGTTTATATTTAAAATATAAAACAATCACTCCTCAACCATAAGTAAAAATGTTCTTGAAATAAGCAGACCATGGGAGCCACAGCTAGTGGGCTAATGGCCTATAATTTTATTGGCATATCTTTTGCTGACATGAGATTGTCGTGGTTGCTGTCCATTTTGTCTTAAGCTTATTCCCACCACCTATAATGGTTAATTTCATTGTTGTAGTGTATGGTTCTTAGATTACATACTACTAGTCTATAAATAAAAGTGTATGAGATTTTCACCTTACATGGCTCCTGGTGAATAAATCAATTCAAAAATATGTAACTGATGACATAATATACTATAAGGGTGAATATAAGATCAATATTCTTTCCGACCTTTCAAATCCGAAACAGCTCAAAGGTTCTATCTTTTTTTTCTACCCATTTCTTTCTCTTTTGAGAAGGTTTCAATTTATAGTACAGGACCCAAACTTGCTGTGGCAAAGGTCACATTATGTGAGACACAATCGAGCTCTAACATTATGTCGAAGGATAAATGTTCGTCATGCATAAACAAATGATAAGACAACTATAACGAAACATATATAATTGTCAAATTTGACATATCTCAAAATAAAATACTAAATACAACCTACAGGCATCATTCAGCACACTACCTGTTCCTTGAGATTCAGTCCCAAAGCGTATTTCCTCGATTGTCACAACACCATCTTCCAATCCATTATCTTTTGCCTAACAATATCACAAAAAATTCAATCACAGGGCAATAAATACCTATTTTAGTTAAGTGATTATCAGACTAGAAATTTAAACTTACAAACTGTAGTAAAATGTCAGCCCAATCTTGAATCCGATGCCAGAGAATAAGACATTTTCTATGTCCTTTATCCATCCATTCCGCTCGCCCTGTCAAATAGAATAACAAACTTGAGACATTTTCCCTCAACCCAATTACAATTTACAAGTATTGCAAATCTAAAAATAAAAAATTATGAAGCATACCCTCAGAAACTAAGGCTGAAAGGAACGCTTCTCTAGCTTCATTAGTAAGAGATCCTGCACTATCGAAAATCTAAAAACAATCATTCAACAAAAAAGTGGAAAATAAACAAAACACAAAATTAAACCGAAGCCTGTTTGTATAAACAGCTTAATTAAGCGCTTATAGTATAAGCATTAACCATATAAGTTTTGTGATAACTTATGAAAACAGCTTATGACACTGTTCATAAGCTGTTTTTAGCTTATACGAAAACAATTTAACATTATTTTATCTTTTGCTGATAACTTATAAGTTATACATAAGTGCTTATCATGATCGGCAAATAATTCATTTATCTAAACAGTGTCTAACTCAAATATGTGAATCCAAACAGGCAAAGTATTTATCAATAAGACATATCGACTCGACAATCTCCACAGAAATCATAAAGAAAACATGAAATTGAATCAAAACTTACTTTCAATCACAGTGTTTGTAAATAGAGGAAACTCTTCTTCAAGAGCAATCACAAAAACCTTTTGTGTTTTACAATAATCTAAAATAAGCTCTTTCCATAACTGTATCTGCTTTTCTCTAGTGTCCCTAACTGGCTGCAAACTGAAAAGAAGAAACCAACGTCACAATCCTAATCAATCACTTTCTCACTATCAACAAATCATAACAATTAGCATTATGCATCAATAAAAGAGGGAAAAAAATGAAATTTTTAAATTAAATATGAAATAAAGTTACTTGGTTGATTTGAATATGCACAAAAAAGGAATTAACCAACAAAGTTAATATTTAGTTTTGGTAAATTTGAAAATTAAAAAATGAATTAGAAGGAAAAAAGGGGAATTACGTGAAGTAAGGTGGGTAATTGAAGAAATGAGGTAGTTTGAATTCTCCCAATTTCTGCATCTTTCAGTTGCAGGCACGTGATTCAATTGATTTGGCGAGTTACATAAACGAATGAAGAAAGGAATTGCGAACCCTAAGAAGAATCGCACTTGCGTTGGTTCAGCTGTTATATTCAAAAAACTCTTTTTTTTTATATTAAAAAAAAAAGCAAATATGTTCATAATTCACTTTGTTATGATATGAAATTTCAAAACTCTTTTTATTTAATTTCTTTTATGAGATAAATTTAGAGTGACAGGATGATGTCTCAATTCAAGATAGAGAAAACCTTATCAATACATAAACGTTAAGTGTATAAATTATATTTATCTTCCTCCAAAAACATCAAAAAGACTAAAATCAGGGATCTTTGAATCTATGTATAAATTACTAATTTATAGGTTTAATAATATAATAATAAGAAGAGACACTTATTTAAGAAAATTTTATGGTGAAGTGTATGAAACACTATTTCAATTGGTTTTGAAATTAAATTTGCTTCTATAAATGTATAATTAATATTGTATTATCATACAAACTTTTTGTTTTTTTACGGTATCAAAATTAACTCATTTCATTTCATATAAAATTTGGCAATACTTGTACGAATTTTTTTTGGCAAAGTTATGACTTTATGAGCGACATAGTTAAACCAAAGTTTGGGTATCAACTAAGAGAGGCTCTGCAATGATTGAAAATAAGAACAAATTCAGTTTGGTAGTTTGGATTTGGATAAAAATGTCATCAACCACCGGTTTACAATCTAGTTAAATTGAAACCTTGTCAAAGTCCAACTCTCCAATCCACTTGATCGCCTCCGCAAGACCCCAAGCTTCAACCTCTTGGGATAAAGGGACACCATCAAGCACAAGTACAACTGTTTTTGCAATAACAAATTGACCATGATCGTTACGGATGCACATGCCGATTCCAAATATGTTCTGGTTAGTAACCACCGCAGCGTCCACGTTGCATTTCAACTCACCAGCATTTGGATTGCTCCATCTTGGTACGTCCTCCTGCTTTGATTCACTATGGTTCCCTGTAGCAGACCTGCTGCCAATTATGCAGGAAATCTTGCAGCAGCATGAAAGAAACAGCCAGCCTTTGCTCCACATCCTCCCAAATATTCTTATTCATTCTTTTACACAAGCATCAAAGTAGAGCAACAAAATCAAGCTTGTGTTATATGTTCAGAATGTCCAGCAATTGAATGATCAATTCTGTGCAACCTTATGCTATGTGAAGATCGCATATCCCTTTATCAGGTCCTATAAATTTGTCACTCGTTCTCCATGCTATGTTCACAAAGAGATCAACTACCGGGACATTGCACCCCTTTTGCCATTAACCTTGGTCTCGTTGGTAAGCATCCCTTAAGATGATCATTGTCAGTTAAACTCTCCATGATATAATCAATAGACTTATACTTGATTATTTTATAACCGTGTTAATATATTTTATATGAAGATTTTTATTAAGTGCAGAAGATTATTTCTTTTTAGATTTGCAATGAAAGACCATTGTTTTTTCTTTCTTCAGTGAAAATATAAGGACATAACAACAATAACAAATGTGTACGAGAAATGTGAATTGATGCAGGAAAATCCACCCTTAATTTCTAAAAGAACCTTAAGAACAAAATAATCATAAACATAATGGAATTCACCAGTAATCTTTACATGAACAACTTCCATTTTTAAAATGGTGGAAACGAAGACGATCTCTTACAGTTATTTCCCTTTCATAGATCATGGAAATATATTTAGTGTAAGTATGACAGTCACTACACATCCTAAGATTTCTCGTTATTCTTAATGGTGATCCCTCAGATGTATGTATCAATCCAAAAGCAATTGCTAACTTCTGACTATGAAATTTCAATCTCTCTTTCTTTTCTTCATCGTCTACATCGAGCAAAACTTGTGATGTATCTGGTATGTACCCTTCAAATTTCAACTGCCATTCCATTTGGTGAATCATGTCATAGATGGTGTTCCATTGAGGTATAGACTTGTCTTGTGAAACAAACTTGTACACTTTCCTCTTTGCTTCAACCAAACAAAACCCTGGTGTTTGTACCAAGTTTCTTTCGGCCAATTTTGTTCTGATCTTGGCTACATCATCCCACTTTTGCGCCTTTGCATACATATTAGCTAGTACCAAATAATCGCCTGAGTTGCTTTGATTCAGCGTGAAAAGATTCTTGGCTGCAATCTCACCGATTTCTAAGTTATGATGAACTTTACAAGCACTTAAAAGGCTCCTCCAAATCACATCATTAGGCTTGATTGACATGCTCTTTATGAGTTCATAGGCTTCCTTTAGCATCCCAAATCTTCCCAACAGATCCACCATGCAACCATAATGCTGAACCGTTGGTCCAATCTTATGCTCAAATTGCATCCTTTTGAAACATTGCAGACCCTCGTCAACAAGACCAGCATGACTGCAAGCACTCAACACACCTACATAGACAACATCATCTGGTGCCAAACCTTCTTCCACCATTTCTGAGAAAACTTCAAGAGCTTCCTTACCACGTCCATGAATCGCAAGACCAGATATCATTACAGTGTAAGAAAATTTATTCTTCTCCGACATATTCTCGAATACGCGTAAACCTTTCTCAAGACATCCACACTTGACATACATATCAATTAATGAAGTTTTCACAACAACATTAAGTTCACTAATGTTCCTCAACAAAATCCCATGTATACACTTTCCAAGATCAGGAGAACCCAAATGAGTGCAAGCAGAGAGAACATTAACTAGTGTGCTTTCTTCAACCCTACACCTTCCTTCACTACTCATTTTCCCAAGAAGCATTACACATTCATTCCACATTTCTACACAAGCATGAGCACCAATAATAGCACTCCATGAAGCAACACTCTTTTCACCAATTCCATCAAATACATCACAAGCATTCTTCATCTCCCCACATTTACCATACATGTTGATCAAACTATTTTGCACAATGACATCACCTTCAAGACCCATCTTAAAAACATGTCCATGAATCTGAACCCCTTCGTCGAGCGCGCCTAATAAAGAACAAGCCTTTAAAACAAAAGGATAAGTGAACTTATTAGGCTCAACACCTCTTTCAATCATATCAACATAAACCAACAAAGCTTGTTCTAATTTCATGTTATTAACATTCCCTCTAATCATTGTGTTATAGTCAAAACTACTCGGTTCGTCGATCTGAGTGAAGATTGAACAAGCATAATCCATGCTACCCCATTTTGTTAGAGCACAAGTTGCAACAAGATTGCTCATACAGAATGAATCAAAGATAAAGCCACATTTCAAAACATGGGCATGAACTTGCTTAAATTCTTCCATACTATTGCATCTTTTGAGTAAACATAACCACCTTTTTTCATTGAAACTATTGTTCAATTCAATACTATGGGGTTGATTACTTGGTAGTGATGAAAAATGGGTTTGGCTAAGGACAATTGTCCCAGTCATCCTTTCAGTGACAGTATCATGTTATGTTGCTAAAACTAAAAATACACTTTGTAACCTATTTATTCACTTCTAGTAATAAGATAAGATACAAGTGATGTATAAATGTAACATTTTAATGTAATAAGAAAGAACTAAAGAAAGATAAAGTTTTTCACCAGATATGAATCATATGAGACATGTTGCAATGAAAGTTGATGAGCTGGTTAACAAGTATATATGAAATGGAATTTGTGAAGAAATATGAAAAGCAATATTGGTGTAATTTAGTTGATTTTTTTTCCTGAAATATGAAAAGAAAAAATTGAATTTTTGAGAAGAGTGTTTGTTTATAGAGAGAATTTGAATGTGATCCATGAAATTTCGAAGAAGATTTGAGACCACAATGTTACATTATGGGACAAAGGATTTGAGGATAGGATAATGTTTGGTCCCACTAAAGTCTTATTGCAAGTTAAACACCTCTTATATATCGACATGTGTATGTTTGGATTTTAGTTTTAGATATGCTACAAATATACATAAATAAACGTTTTAGATATTCTTAAATAAATGAACTTTTTGTCAAAAACTAAATAAATAATTGAACCTATTGGTATTTTAGATATTTTTAGATAAATGAATTTTTTTTTTTGCGGTGGTCGAGGTTTGAACCTCAGACCTTGCATATATTATGCATTGTCCATACCAACTGAGTTAAACTCACGAGAACAAATAAATGAACTTTTTGTCACACACTCACACACATGAGATCTAGTGTAATATTACATTGTTCAATATCATTTTACTTAATATATATTTTTTAAATTTGACCATTGCATTGTAAATTTAAGTGATATAGACTATGAAGCCCGGATACGAGATACGATACGGATACGATACTGCACCGATACGCCGATATGGAAAAATTTCAAAAATTAAGATACGATACGGCTGGGATACGTTAATAAAAAAAATTATATAATTATAAACATTTTTTTAATATGCAAATATATTAACAAACAAAAGAAACCAGTCATAGGCTCGTAGCACATCAACATAAATATAAATAATATTGATGATTAAGAGAGTAATAATTAGTCAATTACATACACAATATATCCCAAAAAGAGCACCATCAGTGTTATACTATATCCAATAAGAACAATGTTAGTGTTATACTATATTGATCCAAAAAAGAAGCACTATATCCAGAAAAGAACACATCAGTACTCAAGAGTTAAGTTATTTTAGTTAACATTAATTGGGAAGTATCTGGGCAGGTATCGGTGCAGGATAATTATTGGATACTCTCATGATACGTAGATCATTATTTTATTTTTAAATAAAATTTAATCTTCGGATACTCTTCTGATACGTATCGGGAAGTATCATGCAGGTATCGATGCAGGATACGCAGGGGATACGATACGTCATCCATTTTGAAGTATCGGGGCTTCAGAGGATATAGATTATCATCAATGTAAAATTTTACACAAATTTGAAATCATTTGATATGTTACTAAAGCCCACCAAGATTAAGGGTTCGTGTGTTTTTATAAAGACTCAATAACATGTAAAATTATGAAAATTGCTTTTTTGACATCAAAAACTTCTTAAAAACACAACTAAAATACTTAAATGCCCCAGTTGAGGACCTGATAGCAGTTAACTACCACTGAATTCATTTTAATTTATGCCTATACAGCCTACTCATTTTCTAAATCTTTTTTTCTTCTTCCTTTTCCACTTAGAACTAGAAACAAAACTACTTCAAAAAACTCAGTAATCAACAACTCCCCCTTGTACAGTGAAGATACAAATAGTGGAAAAGAACATGGGCTATGTTATTTGTGATTCAATTGGAGAACCATCAAACATATTTGTTTTTTTTTTCTTTTTTTCACTGGTCCAATTTATTGCATGAATTAAAAAAAACAGCTTCTAGGATTGTAATAGAGTGCAATCCTTCAAATATTATTTGCTTTTCAATCAATCTACAGTTGGAGAAATGATTTTAGATTTCAATATTTTCTATAAAAGTTGCAGATTATGTTGAGTTTGAGTTGGTGAATTGCAGTGTTTTACTAGAAAAGAAGTTGCACCATTTAATTAATTTTACAGGAGAAGAATCATATGTTGGAACCCATAAGGAAGGAAAGGAAGGATGAAAGAGAGAGGGGAAGAAGAACTAAATAAATAAATTAATTAGAAACAAGGATCAATCAAACTGAACAAGTGTTGTACACTGTGAATTGAATAAATGAATTCAACGGTAGTTAACTACCGTTGGGGTGGTAGTTAACTATTGCCGGGTCCTCGACGGTAGTTAACTAATGTTGGGGACATTTAAGTATTTTACTTGTGTTTTTAGGAAGTTTTTGATGTCAAAAAAGCAACTTTCTAAAATGATTTTAGATTTGTGTAAAATTTGTATCGAGTAAAACTTACGATCTAATGGCCAAATTTAAAAAGTACGTATCGAGTAATTGATATTGAACGGTGTAATATTAGTATAACATTTCATCGATGTAATTTGATCATATATATATAAACCCGTTGTTATTGATATTTCATTTCAAACGGATACAAGGTACTTTAAGAAAAAGAGGAAGAGAAAATTATTATTAATAAAGATTACACTAATGCCCGTTTTAAAATTTGTCTTGGACAGAATATGAATTTTTTTTCCTTAGGTTATTGTTTACATCTAAAAGTAAATTAAAAGTTGGCCAAAATCGCGGACAAACAATATAGAGTTAGGTGAGTTTTCCTTAATCGATGGCAATCAATGAATGCAAATACAACCAAATGTGAGTCAGTTGTATCTTTCTTAAGATTATTGAGGTCTATAATGGCCGCCAAGTAGACATGGCAACGAGACGGGGCGAGTTTTAACATACCCACCCCCGCCCCCATTTCACTGTACCCAGCCCCGCCCTCAAAAGGCCAAAACCGTTGGAGATAGAAATTTTACACCCAGACCTACCCCAACGGGGACGGGTTTCCCCGGCCCCGCCCCAGCCCCGCCC
>Ga0315915_1004136_pt1 | contig 18325 bp, 5 predicted proteins | sample MpolbnodulesMG_FD_207738 | JGI IMG/M metagenome (GOLD analysis project Ga0315915, IMG submission 207738) | Medicago polymorpha root nodule microbial communities from Los Angeles, California, United States - branched nodules | ecosystem: Host-associated > Plants > Roots > Nodule | place: USA...
CAATCCTCACCTCACAAGCCGGTTTTGTGGGGTTGTGTTAGGCCCAACCACGATTTCTAAGATGGTATCAGAGCCTCTCCAAGATCCATTGGGCCACCTGCTATTAGGTTTCCGCTATCGGGCCACCCACCATTTATGTTCACGAACCAAGCCCAATAGTGTTGGTCGTGAGGGGGGTGTGTAAAGAGTCCCACATCGGACAGGACATGGCCTGACAATGTGTTTATAAGTGGGGGCAATCCTCACCTCACAAGTCGGTTTTGTGGGGTTGTGTTAGGCCCAACCATGATTTCTAAGAAATACAAGGTAGCTATTAAAAACTCTAAGGGTCTGTTTGATTTGCAAAAGGATGAGTACTGGACAGACTTGTAAGTTTCTGGACAACTTTTATTTTGTAGGACGGTTGATGAACAATGAACGACACAAACAAAATAAAATAAATTTTCCCGTAATACCCTTTAGGATATATACACGTGTGCACACATACACAGATATTTATGTTTATGAATGCAAATATTAATAAAAGAGAGGGAGGAGATAGATGGATATATAGCGAGGGAGAGAAAGATGAGAGATAGAGAGACATGAGAGGGTAGAGATAGATGAGAGAATATTTTTTTGTAAGCAATAAAAAGGATATTTTAGTATTTTAGATATCTTGTACTTGGAGAAAAGTTGCCCCATGGTTTAGTGAGGGACAAAATTTCATGATTTTGTCCAGTCCCTTGTCCCCTGTTTTTATCCAGTCCCATGACCCGTTTCTAAATCAAAAGGGTACAACAAGAATTGTCCTTTCCAATTGCTTATACTTTTAGCAAATCAAATGCACCCTAAGGAGGACAGTGAAGCTAAATCAAAAGCGTTTGATGATTTAGTACCAATCCTTTAGCACTAAAGAAGGGACATAATCCTTATAAAAAAAGATAGAAAAAACGAAGGGAAATATTGTATTTACAAACTTGCCAAAAGTAGGGAAAGAAGAAAAGAGATTTGAAACAGGTGAGATTCATTAAGGATAATGAGAAGTTTTGGTCACATAATAAGATATCGATGAATGATGAATGAATTATTTTCTTACACACACACAAATAATGAACATAATTTTATTTTTCTCTTAAATTTTTTAGACTTGAGTTTAGAGAGAAAGATCAAAATTATTTCAACTCTAGCTGTAAATTGGTGTAGTTTTCCCCCGCCCTTTTGAATATTCTTCGGTGGATCTCGTTAATAAAAGTGAATTCTGCATGAGAGGTTTGTTTCTGTTGCAACTTTGCTGCTGTATCCCTTAATACTTATTTTATCTCAAACTATTGTTTCCTCCTTTATCTTCTACATTAATTTGTGTATTATTTGTAAATCTCAGCTTGTATGTAGTTTGATTTCTTGACAGCACACATTTTTTTTGACAGGGTTCATATATTTGTTCAACCAACAGTTAGTCGGGTGGTAAGCAGGTGAGGATTAACTTGAAATAGTTCACAGACCTAAATTGGAATCAGGTTTAGCTATAATTATTATTAAATATTAATGACTATTTATTTTCTAACAGTGGGCAAAGTTGATTGTTTCTTGTTTCCAATAATTACGGCGATTTGATATAGAATTAACCTTAACAATTGATGACTTCAACAAAGAAAAATAATTGACTGTATGAGCTACTTTAGCTAATTACCAATTGAGTTAACTCCATATGGCTCCATTAACCATTTGCTATAGTTTTAGGAAGGCTGAAACATGGAAAGGTAGAGATGAGAATGCACAAAACTTTTTCATTAAAACTCAAGAAATGTGTTATCTGATAAGTTGAGCCCAGGCCTGTGTATGTAGAGATGTAGCTACTCAAATGTAAACATTTTATTTTGAATGCACATGAGAAACCCTTAACTTTTCCCAAGTACTCGTTATCAATTCCCCTAAAGTTGAACCTAAAACTGCTTTCAGTTTGTGATATATGAGAAAACAAATAGCTAAAAAAACAAACTTATTTGCTTGGGATACTGGCATGCTCCTTATATAATAAAATGGTTGACATTGTCCTTCTAAGGGCCACTTTTTAAAATCTCTGACCATTTTCCTCAGGCCTTACAAAATAAAATGATAACAGTATCCTTGAGATAGCACGATTTTCTGTTAGGGCTTAGGTCTGTGACTTAAGTTGCTGTATCAGTGATTGCTATTTATAAAATTGTCCTATTTGTTTGTGCAATCTTGAGTCTTACACTTCAAATTGAAAAACCTATATAATAGCGCAGAACACCAAATTTAGAAAAAAGGGAGTCACAACTCAACTTTAGAAGTACTACCAATAGGTAATAGCCACCGATTGTTGCTAGGCTAGTGTTGTCAATAGCGCACTATAGCAGTCTGCGGAGCAAAGCAGCTCTTGGTAGCTACAAGATATGCAGTAGCGGAGCAGGTTATTATAGCAGCCATAATAGCAGGTTTTTGCAGCTGCTATAGCCCCACACCTTAGAATGAGTTCAAAATTTTAAAAAAAGCTCTTAAAATTGTAAGGTTAGGGCTTTTTGCTTTGATTTTTTAAAAAATTTCAATGCAATAACCAGAACAGTTTTTAGTGTTTCTCATTTTATATCTATCCTGTCATTTTCTACCTTTTCGTTGGTGAGTCACAACTAGTTGAGTTTTTGTGTCTAAATTATTCAAGATGTATAAGAATTGAGGAGCGCTAGCATCACACTCTCTAACACACTCTTTTATTGGTTAAAACTCACACTGTTCACACCAAATCATGTGGATCCCATATAAATTTGGTGGGATCCATATGAATTTAGACCAATAAAAAGAGCTTGTTAGAAAGTGTGTCAGAGTATGTTTCTAGCATTATTCATAAATTTCTTAGAAATACCTTGACCATCTTGCTATCTGCTGTCTTTTTAAAGCATTTTTGGTGTTGGGTGTTACGCCCCCTATTTGGGATTAGTAAGGGCCACATACCGACATGATATTAATAAAGTAAGCTAGTATTTTATTTGAATGAATTGTAAACTCTGCAGGTTAGTATACATTGTTTTAGTACCACATATTTGGTCACTAAATTATTGTTTAGCATTTCCTTATATGCTCATTCAGTTTCACTAAATCCTTCTCAATTGACCTTTGTAGACTAAAATATATATGTAACAAGGAGGGGGTGAAAGCCAGTGCCATTGCACTCGGTGCTTTAGCGGATTATACAGGTATTTTTTTTAATTTTTTTTATAAGTTTTACAAATTGTGCAAAGAAAGGTGTCGAGAGAGTTTAATATCACTCCATATACATGTACCTATATATGCACACATGCATTTGCGCATTCATGTTCTTAATATTCAAACCATAAACTATCTAAACCATGCCATTTTTTTTATACATGTATGTGGTGCACTGATGCAACCATAGTTATAACTCGAGTTTTTTTTTTTTTATGATGTAAATTAATTACCATTCAATAATTTTTTTTTATCCTTTTCTTGTCCTGATTGACATTTTTTTACCCCTTATTACAGCATGTGATATACGCTCATGCTTGAACACTCTCCAATTTCTCTCTAAGAAGAAAGAAACCCTCAATGCGGTAAGATTTCAATGTGAATCAGCATTTCAGAGGAACTTTTTAGGACTTATGAGTTCATAAACGTTGATTGTTCTGTAGTCCTTTCTTATCCAAGTATGGTCTTTCATAATTTCCTTTTGTGGAAGCATTTGAAATTGTTAAAGAAATGAGTTGCTTTATTTTATTTAATTAATGATTATTTGGTTTCTATTATTATTTTTTACAAAATTTCTAGAATTGTATGAAGTTAGTTATGTATTAAATATCAAATTTCCACAATAGGAGATTCACTTAAGCATCTAAATGAAAAACTCTATTGTCTCATAATTTCTTCCCTAGAATCACTTTATTGGAAGAAAACTAATTTGTTTTGAACTTGACCTTTATATTCCAATCAACGATGTTTCTGGGTTATATTCCAATCAACGGTGTTTCTGGGTAATAGGTTTGATCTTATTCTCTGTGGGTTAAAGAAATGAAGAGAGAGAGAGATATATTTTCAAAGGGGATGCTCCAACTCAATAGTTTTAAGCTCTCAGCTTTGTGCGTGTGTATGGGTGTTAAGTTCCCTTTTACTTATAAGCAAATCTACATAACAATTCATGGACCTGAAAAAAGAACAAAGAAAGAGACAAAGGGCTTGCTTGATTCTATTCTATTCTTGTTTTGTTTTGTTTTGTTTTTAATAGACTTAATCTCACTTTTGGCCTATTAGGAAATACAGTTGTGCAATTTTAGTCCCTATGTTTCAACTGTGCAAACCCTAGGTATCCCAAATGTTACAATAAGGTTCCTTAATCCCTTAACCATCTAATTTTGAAGTCGGGGGCCTATATGCCAAAGGTCCTTCAGTCGTGAAAATTGCTTTGGCAGCATCCTAAAGGGCCTCTTCTTCAAGTCATCGCGATGCTTTTTTGGACACATCTGCTTGTCAAGCTTGCTTAAGTTGGATATACCTTATCTTAGCAATTGGAATCCTTTGGGGATCCGATTCACAAAATTGAAACCCATTGGATCAAAATTGCACAATCGTGAGGGAACTAATAGTAGATGTCTGAATTGAGAGTGTACAGAATCCATGAATAGATTTTAATGAGCTTGATTAATGGGCCGAATACTACTCAAAAATAGTTACAAATATTCTGATTTACAACAAAGGTGATTGAACACTCAAACAAAAACATGGATAAAAATGAATACGACGTATATCTTTTGCCAGAATAGATTGTTTACTACAAAGTAATCAAACATACTTGAGTTTTTATTGAATATCACTCTTATCCCTATTTTTGAATCAAGGTCATTGCAGAATCAAGAGAAGGATGGATGACAATGAACAGGGATATTTAACTTTCCCAGCCCTAGTTTGGAAGACAGAGATAGTCTTTACACTCCCTCCTAATCTCCATTCCCCCTAAACGATTCTTACTATTTATATACTGTCATATCTCTCTCCATAGTTAACTAACTGTTGGTTATCGTGGGTCTGCTAACAATTTGATAGCTTTTTCCTGTCATAAAGCTCCTTGTATTATTTTATGTTAAATGGGGGACCAATATCTGATACCTGTCTTATTTTGGCTCTAGAATTGAAAACAGAACATTTTTACCATGATTTTCTTTTATATTGTGATGTATTTGTTCCTGTGTTATTCTCGTGGCTTCATGGCTCTTCATTTCAAAATTTGGAGTACATTTTGTCATGTGAAGAGAATATATCTTGTTCATTAGATGCTGGATTAATTTTTACATGCTTTACTGGTGCTCAGTTTGATATTGGTTCGCAAGTTGTTGGTCAGAAGGACATGTCAAAAAATGTTCTCGACATCTGGAAAGAGGTAATATGCACCACACTTTTGAATTTATCTATTCCTGGCTATAATTTTCTAAGATTACTATATATTAAACATCTTTTGCATTGATTGCTATTCTTTGTAGTTGTTCCAAAGAAAAAGAACAAAAAAGATGGAAAGAAAATCTCTCAATAGCAAGTTCTCTGAATTTGACACCTTGTACTCCCTTATATCATACCGGTAAACCATGTATTATTGTTTCTCTCATTTCTCTCATGTTCAAGTATATGCATGTCCAATGTATACATGGGTAATTAATATGCAGTGGTGATAGTGACCTGATTCTGGATGGAATTCATGAAAATATTCTGCAGCTCAATTATCATGATCCAGTTATGCAGAAAACTGTAAGCATTTGTCTCACACAGATTCACTGACACCGAGATTCATTTACTAATTCTTTTGAATGACTGAGAAATTTTGAAATATGCTTGAAGGTCAAGTGTCTCAACAGTCTTGAAGTTTATGATCTGGTGCATCAATATATAATGCGTACACAACAAATGCCTCTCCTTGGTAGGATGATACTTTACCTTTAAGACTGTTGTGTTACTAAAAACAAACTTCATTCTCACATTTTTTCTTTCTTTCCGTCTTTCCTTTCTTCAGTTCATTTGCCTACCATAGCAATTATTGTACATCATACAGTAGCCCAAGTTCAAAAGCCAAACATTGAGTGGCCAAAGTCATATCACAGGTATACGTTGTACTACTAGTTGAACTTGCATAACTTTAAAATGCTTTTTTCCTGCAAAACAAAATTTTCCTAACGCCATATCATACAAAAATCTGTAGGTATCGAACAACGATGATGGAAAAGATGGACATTTTGAATACTTGGCACCACAAAATATCGCCACATATTGCAAGGCACTTATCACCTACTTCCTTTGTTGAAGACTTAATTTCTCCATTGTTGGACATTTTATCCCCACCATCCATAAGACCGGTAATATACTTATTCTATTTGTCATGAAATTAGTTTAGTAGCCTAACTGATTTTGTCTCCTTGTTTTCTTCGTCTATCTTTTTAATACTTTAGAATCTTGCATGTGAAGACACAGTTCTCTTTTGATAAATAAAGAATATGTTGGGTTGTTTAGAAAATAGGAAATATTATGATAAAGAATGCCTCTTATATTATATTCCTTAATGGCTTGTTATTGAATTCAGTCCGTGTTCCTCAAATTTTGATTAATAGCTATTTTTAAGTCATGCATGCAACTTTTCAAATAGTTATTTATTGTCAGAGAAATGGCCACCTCAATAGTGATGGATCTCTTGGCTGTGATGCTGTAGAATCCTAGTGTTGAAGCCTAGACCACTCCTGTTAAATCCAGATATAAGGGTTTTTAATCTCTCCAAACTTAAGCTTAGTAAGGATTAACTTTTAGCTTATGGGAGCCTCCCAATTAAAATACATTTATGGTTCTTCACCGAAGAAATGTCCTTATAAACTTTATAGATGTTAATGAAGTTAAAAGAGAGGTTCTGAAGAAATTAAAATGCCAAAGGTAATTTCAACTTATTTGAGAACTGAAATTGATATTTTAAAAAACTTAAAGTAATTGTGAGATAATTCTTTTAATATTTCTCATTCCCATAAGTTCTTGATAGTTTATCCAAATTGACTCCTACTATTCATGGAAGACATCATAAATAACTGATTCGATCATTCGAACAAAACCCTAGACCAGTTATGATTCATTTTCTGTAGTACAATTAACCTCCATCCTGAAGTTCACATACCTATAACAGCAGCGCCCTAATCAGTTTTTTAAGTTGTGTATCAAGATTACACATAGCGACGAGTTTCATTCCTTCTTTTTTTAACATGAGGCAAGGTGATATTTGACCCCTCTAGCTATGTTCATATGTTCTGTTGATGGATTGCTTGCTGTATTATGACATTTAGCATCAATTTGAGCTATTTTTTAACATTATGTTGCTTGTCAATCACATGTAGTCTGATGACTATTTTGACATTCATAAGCCAAGCTTTAATTGTTCTAATTAGCTTGGCTCAGCTCAACGTTTCACGTATTTTTCTCTCTCTTTTCTGATTTGTTTTTCCTTTTCATTAGGTGGCATTACAACTACTGTCGGATAAGGAGAAGAACGATATTGCTCAATTAGTTAGCACAATGGTCTCATATGCCATCACATATAAGAAAATGAAATCAGATGCACTGCCTAATACCCTGAAGTATGAAGTAGCAGATGAATTGTCTTTGTCTCTTGTTCCTTCTATCGGTAGCTTTATAAACTTTAAGGTATGACCTGGGATCATTGTTCGTGCTTCTATCATGAAAATCTCAGCCAGTTATTGATATCTATTCTGTTGTCTACATTTCTGCAGGATTATACAGCAAACCATTATGCACTTTCTTTACCTATGAAGCAGGTTTTGGTGCATGAAGTGAGACTTCGTAAACTTAAATGTTTTATTTTCATTATATTTTTTCTTTTGCTTCTTTTTTTAAGGATGAATTGAAACATTTCTCATTTGTTTTCCCCTATTCACTTCCGATAAACTTATGATCTGTCAAAAATGTTTGTTGACCGATAACATTTCCGATAAAACATTTTTTGGATGAAGCTTAATTGCTGTTCAAATTTGAAAGAATAAAAATGAAATGTGAATGTCAAGTACAACTATCTGGCTTTATAAGGCTTAGGTATATGTATAAATCCATCCTGAAGTTGCTTGTGACATTGGTAAAACCCTTGATTTTGTTTTGTACTAGCCAGATCAAAATATTTTATCACAAAAAAACAATACTTTTGGGATATCTTTTTCCTTCACAGGTTTATTTAAATTCGCTTGTTATATTGTGACTTCCGTACCATTTTTTCACTGCGTGTCTGTTCCACTATTTTGAGCCTAACAGGTTGAAAAGCAAAAGATTTTACAAGCTAATATCAAAACTGCGACTTTAACAAATGGAGGGCATGACGTTATTGAGGCTGGAAACAACAACAACATCCCATTTGCTAATACCAAGAATCATGCAGCTGCACTTGATATGAAAACTATTGAAAGTCAACCTAATGTTTTAGGAAGGAAATCAAATCAACATCCCAAGACAGTTTCACCAAACTTGAATCCCACTAAAATTGCAAATGCAACAGACAAGACAAAACTGCTAGACATGGCAAATAAGAAAAAACCATCTAGGAGTTCCTTAAATTTCTTCGACAGGTGATTCTTCCTCAATAATTTGTATTTCTTGTGCCAACCATTATCATGATTCAGTAAAACACTCATTTAGTATCAGTTTTTACTATTCATGGGGTTTCCTCAATTGACCCTTTATAAATATGTGTGGCCAGTATGAGGAATTTTCAAGCCTTCACCATTTTGAAATGAAACTTTGGTAATTACTAATCACAGGGTTTCCTTAATTGAAGATGGGCAGTCTACCACAAAACTTGTATCATGGTAAAAATATTAAATTTATCATACCACTGCCTAAATCTAGGCACATCACCAAAATTGTGGCATTCACTATTGATATTTTCTCTCTTAATATAGGGTGCATTTGATTTATGCCGATCGATGATAAAGGAGAATACAATAAGCCAAACATTTTAGTTCACAACTTTTTGTTCAGTGTTTTCTTTAGTTGTCAATTCGCAGCACAGGCAAAGTTGCTATGAAACTTACTATAATAACCTAAAGATACATGTTCATTATCTCAAACAAAATATTCACTATCTCAAATAGGATTGCATGTTCACTATCTCAAATAGGATTCCATGTTTTTGAGATAATAAATTGCTCTAATGCTCCAGACAAAAGAAATATAAAGAGATTATTGTTGGTATTAATGGCGTATATTGATTCATTTAATTAGCTCACTTAGAAAAGGTTTAGTTGTTGTTTTACGTGCAACAAACAACAGGTTTGATGTATAGCTTGGGTGCCTTGGTGAATAATTATCAGTACATAGTTGTTGTATACTGCTGCTGATCGAATTTTTCCTTCAAGGGCAGGTTTAAGAAGTCAAGTGTTAAGGATCTCCAAAATGATGACATATCTCTACAGAAAGAAACTACATCAGAGAAAGATCGAAGCCCTTTACTTTTTAAATTTAATGAGGTATGCTTTTTTTGTTTTTTTTTTATCTTAATAAACGCATATTATTTTATATCGTTCTTCTTGCATTTGATAAAAAAATAAAATAAATTCATTTAGATAGAGTTAGTCACATGTTTATACACTTGGCTGTGCAAAATCATTGACGAGGAGCAGATTAAGCAATCACATCAATTCACTGTATTTATATAATTCTGATTTAAAAACAATTGATCTGTGCTCTATTTTAGACACATGGTATTACAAATTCTACACATTTAAATAGTAAGAACCAAAAGTGTGGTTCTCTAATGATCATCTGTGTCAAAGCCCCTAAAAATACACGATTTCATTGAGAAAATCTTGAAAATTTTCTTGCTTTTTGTGGTTGTGTATATGTTATTGTGATACAAATTTTAGTAGTGCACTTATTACTTGACATGCTCATAATTGGTGCTACGAAGAGACCTTAAAGACCGGGTTACTCTAGTAAATGGTTTACCTGAGTGATGTGGGTTTTAATTTTTTTCCTACTCATGCAATTTTGTCACCCTTTTCTGTTGATACTTGAAAACAGAATGCTTATTGCGAATTCTTCACTTCTTTGCAGGGTTTTACAAATGCAGTTAAACGGCCTGTTCGAATGCGCGAATTCCTGTCCTAGTAATTCTTTCAAGTAAATTCATCATTGATAATGTTTATATTAGTGTTATCCATTTTACATAAAAAGTATACTAGTATAGTTATCAGTTTGGTAGCATGTGTCAGAATCAAAGTTTTCAATTATGACATGCTCTGACAGAGTACAAGCACCTATAATAGTTTTTTTTCTTTCTAATTATGAAAAAGCACCTATATTAGTCTTTAGTCATGGTGTTTTCCTTGTATTTCGTTTATGCTATCGAAAAGAAAGGCAGTATGGTGGCAGATATGTCAACCAAGAGTGTATGATTGACTACATGGCACACGTCTAAGAACTAATCACTTATTTAAACAACCAAGAACTAAAGATTTATTAGGACATAACCCCTAGCTTATTCTAGTTAAGAACACTTAACCAAGCAACATCCAATATCAAACATTAGAAATGGTATTGCCTGTGAATTCCTTTGTAGTTTGTTTAGCTCAGCCAGGAAAACCGGAAGTAAAGTATGAACTTAAGTATAACTAATAGAGTAATTACTATTGATCTATGTAACACAGAAATGTAAGAGAATTCAAGGCATATTCGTAACCTCATATCTAGAATCTCATTATTACCACATGTCATTTGATTCTTCACTATGTGCACGCATATGGGAAAATCACTAAGGAATCGTCCCATCGGAGATGTCTCTATGTTGAAACCAGAACCAATACCTTGCTTGTTGTTCTCCACTCTGCAATTGGAACTAGTATGAACACCCTCCCACAGGAGAGAAATCCCATTTAATTTATAATTTTCCAATTCTTATACCAATTTTTTTATTTTTTTTACAATCTCAAATGATTTCTCAGTATCTTCTTTAGGCCAATTTAGACTATTTTTCACAAATTCAAATACATAATAGGTTATTTGTTTTTATCAGTTGAACATGTCCATTTGATTTTTACTCGCTTGAACCTATTTACAAGAATCTTTTATAATTTTCAGATTTATAAGTAGAATATTTAATGTGTCTATTTTATGTATAAACTTACCGCAAATACTATTTTTTGTTGTACATTTGTATATGTATACCGACAATCTTGACTTCTCATCATATTCCAAGACATCCAGAGCATCGACAATTAATAGAAGTGTAATGGTTTGGTTTTGAGGAGAATTTTTTTATCGACTTATTGTATTTTTTTTCTTTCAAATATTACAAATTTTTTATAACGATAAAATAAGTATATTTGCTACAATAAAAATTATATAACATGATTAAAAATAATCTATAAATACAATTATTATATATATATATTTTTTAAAAAATAACTCTTAACATAGTGTGATTTTTGTAAGAAAATTAATAGATCAAACAATGCTATAATGTGTTATGTTATCATGTATGTTATGACTATCTAACTCATTAATCTTTGATTTTTTTTAATAATTGTCGAGTCTGATTCAGGCACATACGAACCAACTTAATTGGTTAGTGTTAAGAGTCCCACATCAGATAGATGATGGCATGACAATGTGTTTATAATCCTCACCTCACAAGTCGGTTTTGTGGAGTTGTGTTAGGCTCAACCACGATTTCTAAGATGGTATCAGAGCCTCTCCAAGATCCATTGGACCACCTGCTATCAGGTCTCCGCTATCGGGCCACCCACCATTTATGTCCACGAACCAAGCCCAATAGTGCTGGTCGTGAGGGGTGTGTTAAGAATCCCACATCGGATAGGTGATGGTCTGACAATATGTTTATAAGTTGGGGCAATCCTCACCTCTCAAGCTGGTTTTGTGGGGCTGTGTTAGACCCAACCACGATTTCTAAGAGTTAACATTGAATCTTTCGAGTTTGTGGGATCATTGATCTAGTTCTTACACCATTAACAATATAATTCTCTATTTTAGATGGTTAAGTGAATCTTCCATATACATCACCTACTTTTTAATTTTTAAAATATTAATACTTAATAGCGCCAATTATCTCTTACCCAATATTTACAAAATAATAATAATACTAAGCGAGTTTCATCAATAATTATATATCTTTATATTTCAACAAAACTTATTTATTTAAATTCAATTTATTAAAAGTAGCTCAACAAATAATATTTGTATAATTATTTTAGGATAAATTTTATGACAACTCTCTTATTCCCTTATTATATTCTTATTATCTCTCTTTATTGTTTTGAATTCTATGTCAATATTTAGATCATTGGTATATATTTGGTTGTCCAATCAGTTATCTCAAAATGGTCTTCAAATAACATATTCCTTAAAAAATATAGGGTTAATAGGTCTTTACCCCCTGTAATATAGGTCATTTCTGGTTTTCCCCCCTATAAAATATTTTTTTTGATTTACCCCCTGTAAAATATTTTTGTTTTGATTTACCCTAATAGGCCAAACAAAAACCAATTTTATTTTTTTTTTAAGAAATTTTTCGTTTTTGTTTGGCCATAAATCAAAAAAAATAGTTTAAAGGGAGGAAAACCAGAAATGACCTATATTCGGGTAAAGACCTATTAACCCAAAAATATATACTTGTCGGCTGTAGTTCCAAATCTAGTCACCTATTTCTGTCTCTATTAGTTGACTAGGTTGATCCGTGCAGCAGCCTATCCTCCAGAATTCTGCTGTGTAAGGAAAACAAAAAATAAAAAATTGTGCAATAATTTCACGCCATGGCTCTGGAACTTGTTGCTGGACCTTTAATGGGGGCTATTTTCAATGTTTTGCTAGAAAGGTTAGCTTCTTCTGAGGTTGCAAACTTCTTTAAGAAGAAAAAAAGTGAGAATTTGCTCAAAAGACTGAAGATCATGTTGTTGTCAGTCCATGCTGTGCTCAATGATGCAGAAGAAAAGCAAATGAAAAATGAAGCTGTGAAGGAGTGGCTTGAAGAACTTAAAGATGTTGCATTTGATGCTGATGATCTACTTGATGAGATTTTTACCAGTGAAAAGATAAAGTCCAAAGAGGTAAACTCATTCCACTCACCTCATACAAATTTTTATGATAAACAACTTGAACAGAAGATAGAAGATGTTTATGAAAGATTAGAGTTTGTTATAAAATTGAAAGAAGTACTTGATTTGAAGGTGGGTAAGGAAGTGAAAGTGACACACAAGACACCAACTTCATCTGTTGTTGAAGCATGTGATGTGTATGGAAGGGATAATGATAAAGATATCTTAGTTAATTTGCTATTGTCTCATGATTCTGATGATGAAAAACTAGGTGTCATTCCCATTGTTGGTATGGGAGGAATTGGAAAAACCACCTTAGCTCAACTAGTATACAATGATGATAGAGTACAGAAGGAGTTTGATCTCAAAGCTTGGATTTACGTCTCTGAAGAATTTGACATCTGCAAGATCACAAAGAACCTTTTGGAGGTTGTCACTTTGTGTAGTTGTGATGTTGAAGATTTAAATTCAATACAGAGGAATCTGAAAATGTATATACAGAAGAAAAAGTTTTTATTTGTGTTGGATGATGTTTGGGATGAAAACTACGAGAACTGGGACAAATTCAGGAGTCCATTTAAACATGGAGGGGCCAACGGAAGTAAGATTATTGTAACTACTAGAAGTCGGAATGTTGCATCTATCATGCAAACTTTTCCGCCTTACAATCTTACTGAATTGGCCAATGAAGATTGTTGGGAGTTGTTTTCAAACCATGTGTTTGGTTATGGCCATAAGGATTCAAATGTTCATCAGCAAAGTGTATACAAAGTTGGAAGGGAAATTGTTAGAAAGTGCAAGGGATTGCCTTTGGCTTTGAAGACACTTGCAGGACTTTTGAGGTCAAAAAGTGATACCCAAGAATGGCATAAAGTACTGAACAGTGAGATATGGGATCTACATGATCATGAGAGCAATATTCTTCCAGCTTTGAGGTTAAGTTACCATTATCTCCCTTCTCATCTAAAGAGATGTTTTGCTTATTGCGCAATTTTCCCAAAAGATTATGAATTTGAAAAGGAGAATATAATTTTGTTGTGGATGGCAGAAGGTTTGCTCCACCAATCAAAAAGACATGGAAGAATTGAAGAAGTTGGAAATGAGTATTTTTGTGAATTAGTATCCAGATCATTTTTTTACCAATCAAGAAGTGGTAAGTCATGTTTTCTAATGCATCATCTTATAAATGACTTGGCTCAATTTGTATCTGGAACATTTTCTGTGAGAATAGAAGACAACAATTCTGATCAAGTTACGGAAAGAACTCATTATTTGTCTCACATTATTTCACATTGTTCCTCATATGTAAACCTGAAAGATGTTAGCAAAGCAAATCGCCTACGTACCTTTATGCAAATAAGAACAATAGGTACATCCATAGACATGTTCAACGACATGCCAAATGATCTTTTGACAAAGCTAAGGTACTTAAGGGTGTTAACCCTGGTAGGCGCTTATTTCTACAGTTTACCTGATTCAATAGGTGAACTAAAACATCTGCGTTCTCTAGAAGTGTCTGACACCGAGATTACAAGGTTACCCGACTCGATCTGCAGTCTGTACAATTTACAAACGCTCAAGTTAATTGGATGTTATAATCTTATTGAACTTCCAAAAGATATTCATAAACTTGTTAACTTGCGCCACTTGGATATTAGAGGCACTTGTTTGAAGTGGATGCCATTGCAAATCAGTGAACTGAAAAACCTTCAAAAGTTGAGTGACTTTTTTGTTGGTGAAAATCATGGATCTTCCATTAGTGAACTGGGAGAGCTATGTAATTTACATGGATCATTGTTCATTCATGACATAGAACATGTTGTCAACTACAAGGATTCTGAGAAAGCAAAATTGAAGGAAAAACATGGCCTTCAAAAATTGTCTTTGGATTGGGGTGGAAGCGGTGATACCGAAAACTCACAGCTTGAAAAGACTAAACTGTGTAGTCTCGAACCGAACACAAATTTGAAGGAGCTTGATATCAATGAATATCCAGGTACAGAATTTCCTGATTGGTTAGGGGACTACTACTTTTGCAACCTGGTTTCCTTAAAGCTTAATGGATGTAAATATTGCTACAAATTGCCTCCACTTGGACAACTTCCAATGTTGAAAGAGCTTCAGATTATTAAATTTAAAGGATTAATGAGTTTAGGACCTGAGTTTTATGGAAATACAACTTCTGCAAGTACTGATAGCTTTCCTGCACTAGAAATTCTACGGATCGAGTCTATGTCAGCATGGGAGAAATGGTGTTTCGATGCAGAAAATGTAGGCAGCAGAGCTTTCTCTCATCTTAGAGAGTTTTATATTGAAAACTGTCCCAAGCTGACAGGGAACTTACCAAGTAGTCTTCCATCTTTGACATTACTTGTCATCAGAGATTGCAAACGTTTGCTTTGTCCACTTCCCAAATCTCCGAGTCTGCGTGTGCTCAACATTCAGAATTGTCAGAAACTAGAATTCCATGTACATGCACCTTGGTACCACCAATCACTGACATCTTTGTACTTGATTGATAGCTGTGACTCACTCATGTTCTTGCCTTTAGATCTTTTCCCAAACCTCAAGTCCCTAGATATTTGGGGATGCAAAAATCTGGAAGCACTTACTGATCTTTCAGCATCAGATGCTGCTACTCCAAATTTCAAATCCCTCAATTCCATGTGCATAAGGCATTGTCCAAGTTTCACATCATTTCCCAAGGGAGGATTTGCAGCTCCAAAGCTCAACTTGTTAACCATAAACTACTGTCAGAAGTTGAATTCTTTGCCTGAAAATATGCATGAATTTATGCCAAGCTTGAAAGAACTTCAACTGAGGGGTTGTCCACAGATTGAGTCATCTACTACGAGGCCACTCAGGATTCGAATTTCAAACAAACTCATGGAAGGGAAACAAAATCATTCTGATCCTATCTTTGCAAGGTTGGAAGGTCTTGCCTCTGTTCATAGTCCGTCATCAAGTTAGACACCACCGCAGTGTTAATGCGTTAGATGTGTTAAGAATAAATTAGTCAACTAATATTGATTAGTCTTTATTAGTATTGATATTATAATTAACAATATTCATTACGCTATCAATTATAGTCAACTTAGATGAATATAAATATACTATATCAGTATGGTCACATTAGACACATGCAAGCATTCACACAAAAATACATTCCTTACAGATGGTAAGCAATCACAAGCCTTTCATTGAAACAAATATTGCAGGAAACTAAGTGTAACTTGTGAGTAGTCATACATTATCACCAAGCATTCACACCAAAATACATTCTTTACATGGTACCAGAGCAGATTCTGATTCTGTGACCTGTCTGTCTCTGTTCTTCACTAACGTTGTCGACGTCAGCATTTGCCGCTGACAGCACCACCTTTGAGATTTTTCAATTTTGGTCACATACAATCGTTCGTCGCTGTCAACTCTTGTGACCACTTATCAAACAAGCAGACCACTACAAGGAGATCACTTATCAAGCATCATCCTCCAAGGCGTTGCCTCAGCACACTGGTTTTAGATTTGGTCTAGGTGTTTGCTTTTGGTGGATGAATACCTAAATTCTATTAGTGATTACTTTTCTTTCCACCGATGACAATCAATCCGTTGGTGACTCTTTTACCACATATAGATCATATTAGTGTTGACTTTTGTTTCCACCGACAACGATCAATCCGGTGGTGACTCTTTTCCCACATACATACCACATTTTTTTTTACCCTTCCTTTACTGACAATTATATGAAACATTTCCTCATATAAAATACTCACTCATTCTTCACAAATTCTCATTCCACCTCACATTCTCTCCTTCTCTTTTATACATTTTCTTCTGAGTAGTGTTCATCCTCTAATGTTCCACCGTTGACCTTTCATACAAAGGTTCATCTCATTTTGTATGGATAGTATGAATGGTCAAAGAACAATGTTCCACTCGGCAGGTTCACACCCTCTGTCTGGATTTGGATTGCTCATCAGAGTATCCTTTTTCCATCTTCTCCTTCTGAGGATGTGCGAGAGGAAACAAACCTTCCCCTCCTCTTCCTCCTTAATCTTCTTCAAAAAACATTTATACTATATATAGTATAATTTATGTCAATGTTGTTGAGAAAAGTTGATTGAAAATTTGTTTAAACACATTTCAAATTGTATTAAACGAAAATCCTAAAAAACAGTTTAGATTATATAATCTGAATCGAGCATTTTTAATATTTTGCAGGGCGCGTTAGAAAAGAGTCGGGTGGAAAAAGAAATTACCTTGTTTATATTAAAAAAGATTCGACAAATGAAAGATAATGACTATTTATCACACTTATCATTTGTATCGCTTTCGCTCTTTCTTTCTGTTTTCCTTAAAAACAAAACAAGCAATGCGTCAGATACACTAAGGGTTTGTTTGGTAGGGCATGTTTTTGAACTTATAGCTTATATTTCTAAACTCATTTGACTAAAAAAACTCGTTTGGTAACAATCACTATCTCACGAGGTTATAACTTATTTTTATGAGCTTATAATGGTCTATGGTAGTTATTATTTTTTATCTCAATTTTACCTTTGCAATCTCAATTGAAAAAAAAAGAATATTAATTAAATGCATTTTTTTTTGTTATTTCATATTTATAAGCTACTTCAACCGCTAATTTTACCAAACACTACAAATTCAATCAGTTAACTTATCGGCTCTCAGATATATGCTAGCTTGTTAGTCATCCTCTATAAACTAACTTCTTAACTATCCACTATTTGTTATCGAACAAAATCTATAAAGTGAAGATTAACATTAAGACTTTGTTTGGGAGTTTGGAGGAGAGGGGGAAGGGAAGGCTTTGGGGTGGAAAATATGAGGAAAAATGGAGAAATCTTTTAAAAATTTAGGTTTAATTGCATGTTTGATCCCTTATGTTTATTTTAGTTTTTAAGTTGGTTCCTTATGTTTTAAAAGTTTCAAGTTGGTCCCTTACGTTTTAAAAATTTCAAGTTGGTCCAAAACGTTACTCCCGTTGGAATAAGTTAGTCCCTTCAGTCACATAACAGTTAAAGATTTGAGTTGACAATATGGATGATGGAACTTTACTTATTTAGAAAATCAGTTTTAACACATTATTTTAATTTTTTTGTTTTATTAAACTCAATATCGTGTCGCGGAAGGGACTAACTTATTTCAACGGGAGTAACGTTTTGGACCAACTTGAAACTTTTAAAACGTAAGGGACCAACTTGAAACTTTCAAAACAT
>Ga0315915_1004139_pt1 | contig 18320 bp, 12 predicted proteins | sample MpolbnodulesMG_FD_207738 | JGI IMG/M metagenome (GOLD analysis project Ga0315915, IMG submission 207738) | Medicago polymorpha root nodule microbial communities from Los Angeles, California, United States - branched nodules | ecosystem: Host-associated > Plants > Roots > Nodule | place: USA...
TTTGGGGACTGATGCAAAGCACTGCTTCATTAAATCAAGTGACTTGTTGGCCGTCGTTGAGTAGGGTTTGGCCACTGTGTGAGACAAAGAGGAGCAGCCTTTTTGATAATAATGTATTCAATGGCAGATGTATTAGGAGTAGAATGAACTGTTATCAATCATTGGTCTTAAAATATTCTTTGTTGACATTCCTTGGGGAGTTTTTGATTCTGCAGATGCTACAAGCTCCGCTCTTTTTCAATATTGCTGGGTATAATTTTATGTTTTGATTTGAAATTATATTTATACTCAGTTTTGTTCATGATATTATACTATTCTCCCTATCTCCTTCAGTGACGCAATGATACCTTTAGGCTGGAGTTAGAAATCCTTATCTCTTTTAAACATTAATCAAAATCCTTGATTTTTTTTTTAACTACAATTGTTGATCAGTTAACAAATGACATAACTCTGCGATACTCTAATTATTTCTGCGCGACGACATTTGTGAGTTATCAGTGACATAATGTTTCGTTTTTGTTTCTTAATTGTTTCCGCTCGATTTGTTAGGTCAACGTTTCTTTGAACAACTTCAACATGAGAATCCGCTTGACTATAAACTCTTTAAATTATTGTGATAGCATAGATATTTATGTGGATGGTATCATATCCAACTGAATTTTCCTTGTTTTTCTATCATGTACCATCATCTTACTTGTCAATGTGCACACGTGAATGACAAGAATGAACTTGAATTTGGTAGCTGTGAGAATCAAAAGAGATGGATTTATGATGGTTCTCAAATCCTTTTGATGCATCTACATAGAAGTTCTTAACTGCTATTGGTGGATGGCTTCCAAGTTGTTGTTTTTGATGATTGTCATAACAAGAACAATTAATGGAAATCTGTATCACTTTCTAGGCTTCATTTGGCTATTATGGATCAAATTGGGAAACAACTTTACTTGCATAAGGATTCTAAGTCTAACTCATTTGTTGTTGTGACTATACAAAATTTACATGTGAGCCACTAAATTTATATGGGATCCACATGATTTGGTAGGATCCATGTGAATTTTAACCAATCAAAAAGTGTATTAGAAAATGTGTGATGCTAGAATTCCTCATCTGCATAAATAAGGAGTAATTCTTTGTTTTGATGATCCTCAGGGCCAAATGGTTCCAACTTGTTGCCACTGATGTGTAGTTTGAGTTATCAATTGCTTTATTCATTACTTTAGGTTTATGACTTAACTATGTTGGTAGCTAGCCAAGATATTTAATGCAAAAATATTATCTTTATACTTCTGTCTTACTTAATTACTTTATCATTATAGACCTTTTAATGGTATGTTTAGGTTTCACATGATAATATTTAAACATTTCTTTGTCTATTTGCCATGAGTTGCTTTAAGGTTGTGAGTACGTCAATAATTTGCTTTTAATTTTGCATTAGAGAAGCATTAAAATATTACCTGCATATATTAAAGCTTAGATTGGAAGCATGATGATCCAAAAGACAGCAAAAGTTCTCATCTAATCCATAGTTTCCCCATGCATAAATGTCTTAATCAATGGAGAAATATTTGATTCCCCATACTAAAAGTCAACTTCTAAAAACCCCGTTTACCTTTTATTTGATCCATAAAATTATGGAAGAGTCATAACATTGTACCCCAAAAAAATGTCACCAAAGTGAAAAAGAAACACACACTGATGATGAGGTATCTTTATGCAGTTATAAATATATGTGCGTAATAAAAATCACAACAAGCACCAGTGGTCTAGTGGTAGAATAGTACCCTGCCACGGTACAGACCCGGGTTCGATTCCCGGCTGGTGCACACGCACCTTTGGGAGAACTATGATGAAAATATTTGTGATGTTCGGTAACATCACCTATCCTGATCAATGGGATGAAAAAAATAGTCTCTGAGTTCACCTATTTTTTATCTTTTTAATGTGATTTTGTGAACATATTTTTCGTATTCTAGTTGAAATTTATTTAGTTTATGTATCATGTTCATTTTAATTATTTTGCATTATTGTATGTAAGGTTTATGATCTTTTTTCCCAACTGAAAGCATGGAATCCAATCACTAATGTGTGTATCATTTTGGTTTCAACATAAGAGTATGGCAATAAGTCTCTAAGTTTAAGAATATTTCAAATAAAAGTCTCTAACCCTGTCAAATTTTAGGTATTAAAAGAATATTAGAGAGTTTCATACCAAGTCATTTGATGGTTTATTCAAAACTAATTGCAAGGCCTTAAAACATTACAAAAAATGACCAAAATATGGTCTAGACATTTAATCACATTCACATGACTTATGACTTCCTGTTGCAATTAAATTTGGAATATTTTGTTTCTTTTTGTATTTGTACTACGACAGTTTAATTTAACAGAAGCGTAATTGGCTTTGAATCATTGATTACAATCCAACTAAACATAACTCTTAAGTTGATACTACAAAAATCAACTAACTCATTTTGGCATTCTAAAATAAACGATACATGTCACCTTCTTGCATTAAAAAGTTTCATGCATGAAAGATACAAAAATGGTGAAGATTGTTTTCAGTTAAAACTCGTATAAGCGCAATTCAACCATCCCTTCATTCCTTTTTGGTGAATACCAAGCAACAATTTTTCCAGATTCCATAGATTCACGGTCCATGTAGAAATTCAAGCTGCAAATGAAATCTTCAATGGAGATCCCATGTTTCCTGTTCAAAGAATCAATCGAAATTCTGGAATCTGCTCGAAATACAACTGGACCTGCAACCTATAATTAGACATTTAGAAAAACATCCTTACTATTGTATTTTCCTTTCTGAATCATAGCTATTGTGGATCAGCTGTGATAAACCGATCCGGAACACAATGTCAATTTCAGTATATTGAATTAATCAACATTTCACTGCGGCATTCTATCTGTTCCCTCCTTTTTCATTTGAATAGTATAGCCAAGGTGTCTACAATTGTGGTTATCACCATGAAGATCATAAACAAGATTATAACTGTAAATGTACAACTTCAAGTTTTGTTTATTGTATAAGCTATATATATGCTTGTGTAGGGGTCAATATCAATAATTATAATCCTCTTCCTACTTCGTAAAAATTCTTTACCGTTAATGAAAACTTGTTTTTGATTAAGAGTCCGTTTAAATTGATTTATTTGAGTGTAATTATCAGCATAAACATTTGTGACTGGTTGGGGGAGTTTATGGGAACAACTTATGGCATGTCCATAAGCTCTCCAAGGTAGCTTCTAAAAACAAGCTATAGTTTATCTGACAACAATTTGCCTATTTTATCTTTGCTGTAGAAATAACCTATACAGAAGAACTTATATGATAAGCGCATATGCTATAAACGCTTAATTAAGTTGTTTATCCAAAAATGGCCTAAAGACACCTAAAGATAGTTGCTCTTATCAAGGAAAATGTGTACCTGTTGTTGAAAGATTAAGTTAAGCCGGGGTGAGGCTGACGGTTGTTCAATAACGTCAGCACTAGAACTCTTGAAACCATTCAGAATTTTCTTCGCAAGTCCAGAAGCTGAAGATATATCTAGACGAGCATCTACCCGGGTTAAGTCCCCAAACTTCTTTGTGAATCTTCCTTGCTGAAAAGTATAGCAAACTGAACCAAAAATTTCGGCATTAAATCTAGATCTCTTTCTTCTCTTTGACACAGCTGGATCCTCTCCCGAATCAATAAGGTTCTTCCCGTTCCAAATCCAGGAAGCACAGGAGCTACCTGAATTTATTAACGACCATAACAAAACAAAAATAATTATAACATAATTGCCGTAATGTAGCTAACAACTATCAATTCACCGATGAAGAAAAAAGAGTTAGTATGAAAATCAAGGGGATTTTATAAATGCAGTAAAAGAAATTCCTTGAATCCATTCATATTGATTCCATAAGGGAGGGAGTTTGTAACTTATAAGAACCTATTATTAGTAATAATATTAGATTTTGCTTAATTTTCGGGGAACCAAGGAGTTTGTAACGTAATTAATGAGTTTATGAACTCCTAACCAGAGCTAGGCTCCTAGACGAGAAAATTTCTCTCCTAACAGACTCTTAAAAAACTTTCCCAACGACTCACTCACTAGGCTTCCCTCTCTTTTATAACCAAAACGTTCCTAAAATTTAGGGAATGTCCCGATAAACTCTTATTGGATTAAGGCCCAAACCTAGGGTCCTATCAGAGTTTGAATCATGACTGAAACAATCATTGGTCAAACTTTACTTACCTCCCGTCTGAACTCCGGATTACCAGAGCCCCTTTCCCCTAGGGACCAGAGGATGAAGACCAAAAAAATCAACACAATAAATCTCAGGTCATCTTGATTCTATCTTAGAATAGATCAGAGTACTCAAGATGATCCCATCGGAGTGATTTTCATATTTGATTATACTTCCTACTTCATTTACTATTTGATTAAGGATTAAAAGTCCGGTACTAAGATAAAAAGGATAAGAGTTTATGTTTTGTATTTGTATAACGTCACAACACATATGTCAATATATTTTTATTACATATGTGAGTATTCCTTAACTATGTTTTCCTTTTTCTTTACCTAATCCTATAATTCTAACAAAAAAATAGAGAATAAAACATTTTTTTTTTAAGGAAATAGAGAATAAAACATAAAAGGGATAAACTTAAAAATGATGTATGAATGAAAAAAGTTTGACAAAAGCAAGCAAACCGAACCATAAAAATGAAAAAGAGTGGTTGCCGAGTACACAAACATACTAATGGATTCTCAATTCAAACAGTAACGACAACATTAATCAAAAGAATTTACCAATAATTCCAGATACTGCTGAATGAGGTTCCATTAGTTCCTGGTCATATGCAACCAAGCCTTCATATTCCTCCTCAGGCTCCTCCATGTTTCTCCAAAGGTACTTGATCTTATCATAAGTAACAGCAGCCTTGGCACATAACCCTGGCAGTAGAGACAGCGGTGTGTCGCTATCAGTTGCATTAGTAGCCTGGGGACTACCATTGTTCTTATGCATCCCAAAGCGGTATCGCAATCCCCGACGAGCCGCAAGGGATGCCAAATCAACTGATATAGACTCGGGAACATCCCAATATCTTCCTTTGTGGTCAACAAACAATTGAGGCCATGCTGCCTCCACTGTAAGATCATGATCAGAAAGCTGCAAGAAATATTGTCTTTTGAGATGATTCATTATATGCTCAAGCCACATAGTCGAATTACAGACCAAACAGACACACATGCAAGCAACAACAGTGCAACATTGAAATGAAGAGTAAGCATGTGTGAACAATTGAAAAAGAAATGAAAAAAGTAACATAATCACTTTGCTAAATGAAGACAGCTTTTTAGAAGAAAAACCTCTTAGAAGATGGGACTGTTAAAACTGAAATATCAACATTTTAATATCTTATCAAATTTTCATAATTTTTTAAAACTTCAACAATTGCCAAACCATTGCATGATCCAATTTATAGTATTATGAGTTGCAGCCTATGAAGCACGGATACGGACACGGACAAGACACATAATTCAGTATAATTACAAGTGTCGGTGTCGGACAAGACACGTGTCCGACACCGAGACACGCCTAATCTGAGGAGTGTCCGTTCTTCATAGGTTGCAGCATATTTTTCAATTTCAGAAAAGGAATGAAAACAGTTTATAAATAAAATACATACAAAACACAGTCAACATTTTGAGAGTATAAAGGAAGTCTATCATGGTAGACTGTCCACATCAGATAATGAAAAATAAAGAAAAAGTTGTTAAGTTTGTACCTCCTGAAAAAACACCACTTTTTTGCGGCGCTTTTCTTTTTCACCATGGCCCTCTAAACCAAACAACACAGATGTTGAAGGAGATAAAGCAAACTGTGAGGTTAACCCATATGAAAAAAGTGACTTGTCAATGAAATGCTTTGCAACGTCCTTAACTGTGGAGAGATTGAATTCAGCAGCATTACAAATCTCATTTTTAATATTAACTATCATTTTCCTAGGACGGAATTGTCCAGTTGCTGCAAGCCACCTATATCGACCATAATTAAGCTGTATGAGTGCATTAAAAAGTTGAGATTCACCATGATGTTTTATAGATTACATAAACATGGTAAATCAATATCATTATGAGTACGTTGATAAGTGGAGCTATGTTTATATTGAACCTAATATAGTGAAATAAGAAACATGAAATTATTGAATGACAGTGAGAAGACAGTGTAAGTATAGATTGAGTATGAAATTTTAGAGTTTCGAGTAAAAAACATTTAAACTATGAAGCACCGACACAAACACGGATATTGGGCAAAACACCAACACAAGACACCAGTAATAATATGAGACAATGTAAGTAATAATATGCAACTAAACATGTGATGTCGTGTTGGTGTCAGACACGAAACGTATCAGACACTAAGACATGCCTTCAATCTAAAGTGCAGTGTTACATAGTATTTAGAAGTATAATTTATAAACACAACCAATATATGAAGCAAGATATTTAAGCATAACAAACATAACCTTATAATAAAGAAGATAAATTAGTAGAACAGAAACTAATGATCAAAACATAGACTATTATAGACTATAGTACTCATATTTATCAAAAGATAACAAAAGAGAGTACAAAAACATTTAGACTATGAAGCACTGACACAAACACAGATATTGGACACACTCCTTGAAAATAACCAACAGCTCCTAATATTTATTCAAGAAATGAGAATTGGATGATACACTATCAACTTGTCAATTGCAAGCTACAAACATGTAAAAATTTCTGTTTCCCTCTTCTTTTGTATTAACATAAGAAACTGTTTAGCTTTTCATTCATTTGGTCCCGTTCAAATAATACACATACACCATCAACAATGAAATCAAACATCATTTTAATTTTTTTCTTCAAAAAAGAAGCAAAAGCATTGGCTTTCTCAAGTGCTAAAAGATCAGGATATTTTAAAAATACCCCCTTTAAAAGTAAGAAATTGAAACCCCTATTGCCCCCATTTAAGCCATTCAATAGCCCCCACCCCCAAAAAAAAAAAATCCAATTTTTTAAAGAAGCATAACAAAAAACAGAAAAATTAAAGATAGACCCACAAAAAACAAAAACGACCCTTTAAGCTTATAGCTTATAAGCTCATATGACAAAAAAAAGACCTGTTTGGTAACATTTTTTTCTCATGAGCTTATAGTTTTTCCTCTCAATTTTACCTCTATCATCTTACTTGAAAAAAATTAAATATTAATTACACATAGTTATTTTATGTCATTTCATATTTATAATCTAGTCCAGCCGCTAATCTTACCAAACACTGCAAATTCAATCAGCTGTCTTATCCCCATAAGCTACAAGCTAGCTTATAAGCTATTCATATAAGCTCATTCGCTATAACCTAGCCTATCAACTATCCACAAGTAAATTGTCTAAAATTTCATTTACCATCATGCTCAAGAAAATTAAAGTACATACAATATCAAAATCAACTAAAAAAAATCCAATTTTTAGAGAAGCATATAAAAAAAAAACAGAAAAAATGAAACAACCCATTATGATTAAACTACATAAACATGAAAATGAAGCAAAAGAAGATAGTGAAAGAAAGATTACCAACGATGACCAGTGAAATCAAGGAGAAGTGATTGAAGTGAAAAGGAACCATACTCCTTCTTGGGAGAAGGAGCTAAGGAAGGGATAATGGGAAAGGAAAAATGACTAGTGATTTCAGGGAGTTGTTGATGGCGAAAGAGTCTGCTGGAAACTGAAGCATCAGGAGGAATAGGGTCACCAGGAACAAGCTTGGCCCAACCATCGAGGTTTTGTGGAGAGGATATGTTTAAGTCCCAGAATGATGAATCAATGGCTGTTCTAAGCCTAGCCATTGATGGCTGTTATTGTTAACAATGAAGTGAAGTGAAGAGGTTTTGTTTTGTTGAGGTTTAACCTCTCTGTTGCTTATCCACAACACAAAAACATTAAACAAAACAAACAAAAATTGAGTGAATTTTCATTTTCTAAGTTATTATATATCTACACTATTTTTTTTTTATTTTTAAAATCCACTTAAATTAAACTCATGGGTTCGTTTGGTTCGAGAATTAGGAGGGAGGGGAGGAATTTTAACGTAGGGAATGAAACATATTTTAATTAAAAGTGTGTTTGGTTCACAAGGGGAGGGGAAGGATTTTAAAATTATTTTATTGTTTTACCCTTAAACTTAATTAAATAAGGATAATAAAGTAACGAAACAATAACGATGTAATCTATAACAACACGATGTAGACGATGGAATAATGAATTAGGCCCCGTTTGGTTTGAGCTTATTTTGAGCTTATGTAAATAAATAAGCTTTTATTTTAATTTATAAACTCTCACTAACGAAAATTGTATCTTCATAAACGGGTTTTTCATAAACTACCTTAAAAACTTATAAATAATACATAAAAACTTATTTATTTGCATAAGTTGTTTTATATAAACTCTAAAATAATGATCAGGGGTGGATCTGGACTCACAATATCGACGAGACAATTTTTTTGGTCAAATAATTTAATAAAACGTAAACAAAGGTTCTAAGCACATGAAGCAAACATATATGCAGAATAATATGTTATAAAATGAAACTACAAAACTTAATTGGTTGTTCTGAACATGAACAATGAAAGGAGGAGTCAAAAAAAGTAGAAACACTATAAGTAGAAAGTGTCTTGCCATAGGAGAACATGAAAACTTGTTTCACACTCAATTTGGTATCATATGCTTAAGTTTTAATGGCCTAGTTTTTAAACTTGAAAACTTGTTCATCCATGAGATAGATGATTACACATGTCAAGCCATTCACAATATATGACTTAGCCTAAATTTAATAAGAATGAAAAGTGTTCGCTTTTGTTTGTGTTATGTTGTGTTGTGCACTTGTTGAGAGAAAGAAGAATGTAAAGGCTTTCTAAAGTGAGAAGTGAGGGGAAAGTGTTTACATTGTACTTGTGTTTTGGACTGGACTTATGGACCAAACGAAAAAATAATAAAAATCCAGCTTGGGTTGGTGTGGCACTCCTTGCCACACCAGGACCAGTTCAGGTCAACCATGTTTGTGATAATATATAAATTAAATTGATTAAAAAATAGTTAACTCTTTAATATTTTTTTATAATAATTTCACTGATATAAAGTTTATGTTATTATTAGGTATACTAGAACTTCTAATCTTCCCTAAAAAAAAAAAGAACTTCTAATCTTTTCGTAATAAATTGGAAAAGGATCTTGGCTAGAGTTTGATATGATATAAAGTTTGATATGTATTGAAAGTGATTTGAAGAATATGTGAATGCATTCTACAAAGATTTGTTCAAAGAACACATGGGAAATTGTGATTGGGTCCAAATGAAATATTCATACCTCAAGTTCAGTCATGAGGAGTTGATCAAACTTTCAATATTTGTTTGGACTGTGGAGGTCAAGGTAGCTCTCTTTACAATGAGAGTGTGGAAAGCCTCCGGCTCAGACGGTTTTCTGTAGGTTTCTATCAAGGTGATTAGAAAGTAGTTTAGTAATAGTGTGATTGATTTTGCTATATGGACTTATCCTAGTGGTATTAAGGAAGTGAATCAAACTAATATTTGCCTAATCCTGAAGGTGAGCTGACCTAAATATGTGCTGATAAAAAAGTTAGTGTAACCCATTTTGACTCAATTTTCTTGTAAATTCAAAAAAAAAAATATTAAGCACCTCAAATTCGCCCCTAATTGGGTCTTAACTTCCGATCAACTATTTTTAGTAAGGTGAACAATTTTGAGATGTCTAAAATACATTTTTCTTAGAAAAAGTAGCATTTAGCTCGGCCAATCACATATTGGTGACTTGAGTTAACTCGTTTAAACTTAAAACAATTAAATTTGAAACTAGAAAATATATGCCTAAAAAAAGAGTAATATATATTCTTTTTAATAAAAAAAATCAATTAATTTCGTATTTTCGTAAAAAAAAAATTGCCTTAAATGCACTCTTGTCCTCCCTAGTTTTAGAAAATGAAACTTTTGGTTCCCCTATTTTGAAAATAAGGTTTTTTGTCCTCTTATTTGATTTTTTCATTCCTCATCTCATATTTTTTTTGTTTGTCAGTTTTTATGATGTTTTATATTTATTTATGTCGTGACAACGCTTATGAGGTCATACTAAATATCCTCTGAAAGAAGGATCAAGTTTCATCCCTGATGCACATATAAAACAATCTTTATGTCAACTTTACTAATTATAATTTTAATGTATAATATATAACAAAATGAAATGCTATATGTTTATTGTGATTAATATAAAAATCGTCTTGTTAACAAATGTTCTAAGAACATTGATCAACTAAAAAAGTGGTGTATCCAAAAAAGAAAAAAATTTCTTTGGAATACAAGTCAAACACTTGTCATTCTAACAAATACAATATTTTATTATGCAAACTTATTTCTTTTAATTGCTTAACCAATATACTTAAAGGGTATTGGTTAGCATTTTCAATAAAAAATAACACTTTTAAAATTTCGCTTTAATCCTTAAAATATGTTGGGCCGACCTGCTCAACACAAATGTATGGACAACCCTAAACTCTCCCTCAATCACAACAACTTGGAAATTGCTTTTCTTACTTTTTAAATTGTTCATTCTCTTAATTATGTTCGGTGTGAGTTAACTCACGCTCGTCCTTTTTCAGTGTGAGTTAACTCACGCAGACACATGAATGAGCAAAATCAAAAGGGAGAAGAGCAATTACCCAACAACTTTAGATGTTTATCCTCTCATGAAAGTAATTAGAGAAAAGGGGGGGTTTCTATTGTTTGAATTTCTCAACTAGCTAGAAGGAGGCGGCTCCGTCTAGGGTGCATGACCCTAATGGGTCTCTCACCCGTAGGAGGCCATAAAGAAGACCATTTTTTTTGGTAACTAAAATGACTTTTAAGTGTGATAATAATATTTTAATTAATAGGAAATTCCAAAATTGACCTTGTATTTAAATGAAAGGTTAAATATGTTTTGGTCCTTATAAATATACAAACTTTTCATTTTAGTTAACTCATGTCTAATCTTCATATTTTTTAGGGTTAAATAAGTTTTTGGTTTCTATAAATATAGTTAATTTTATTTTTAATCCTTGTAAACAAAGTGACGTGTTTTAGTCCCTACAAAAAATTTCAGCACGTAGTTTTAGTATCGGTTAAATTAAAATTTGTTTAATTATTTTTCAAATTTTTTTTTGTTTAATTATACTTAAACATCTTTAAATGATTTTTTACAGACTTGTTTAAAATATTATAAAATATACACCATCTTTAAAAATAATATACACTGCAAAAAATTATCTCATAAATTAATTTTTAGGTTCAGATTTGTATTAGTTTTATCTTAAAATTTTGGCGTTTAAAAAAATCAAATTTAATTCATTATATGCTAAAAAAATTGATTCTTTATAAAAGAGTTTCTTCCTAATTTTGACGGAAAATAATGGATTGTGAAACCAATATAAACATTTCTGCGTTCGTAACTTACTGGCTACTTATATTTACATTAAAAGAAATTTTGCTGTTAAAAAACCATGTGAAGTTTTCACTTCATAAACCTTCCTCATAAAAAATCAAAATTTAAGTAGGCAATCAGAATCTTCGGTCCATATTATATAATATTATTAAACGCCAAAATTTTAAGATATAATGAAGATTTTGTTCAAAAAAAGAAAAGATATAATGAAGATTAGACATGAGTTAACTAAAATAAAAAGTTTGTATATTTATAAAGACCAAAAACATATTTAACCTTTCATTTAAATACAAGGTCAATTTTGAAATTTCCTATTAATTAAAATATTATTATCACACTTAAAAGTCATTTTAGTTAAAAAAAAATTAGTCTTCTTTATGGTCTCCTACATGTGAGAGACCCATTAGGGTTGTGCAGCCTAGACGGAGCCGAAGGAGGCCTTAACTATGAGTTGTGGGGATGGGAACGAAAATATGCATTCTCTTTCGTACAAAGGCTGAAAGATGTCCCAACAAAAACAAACAAATTTAAAATACAATAAAAGGAAAGAAATACTGTACTAATGCTACAATAATAAATTCCCATAACCCTTGGGGGAATTCACATGCACATGCAAATAATGGGCATATTTTAGCAAAACCAGTCCCCTACGTTTTTTTTGAGGGGTAGTCCACTACCTTATTTTCCTCATTGAACACATGAATTGTCCGCACCTACCATTCCTTTACTAGCCAAAAAACAATAGTACTCACAAGTAACCGTTTGTGTCTTTAATTTGGCAACTAAACTACCTTAACGTGTCAAATTAAACTCCAATTTAATTCAAGTTTCCCGACAATATTGGTTGGGCTGATAGTTATTTTTGCAATTGAATGTAAAATGAATAGTCACAATAGTCTCTCGATGTATCAAAATTTTAAAATAATATTTGATTGTGTATTTCATTAGTTGAAATGGTCACTGACGTTAACATAGTCACTCAATGCCGACAATAACTCCTTTTTTTAGAGACTGATACGACAATAAATAAATAAATATTTATACGAACTGATATGACAGTAAGTATATATATTAATGACTGATATTGTAATATTAAATGAACGTTTCAACATCATGGACTATTTTGACTAATATAATGCATAATCAACAACTATATTATATTATGCGAGCCTTTTCCTCATAAATTGTCTTTTCATTGGCTTTAGTTGTTCGTAAAACTCTTGTCTCTTTGAACTTGATGGACAATCTAATCAACATTGTCACGAGGAGTTCACTAACAGAAGGGCTTATGCATCATAATTGTAGGGAGTGAAAGGTGATTTATCCTTTAATCATTGTTATAGATGGTTTAAAGGCAAGTTCGTTGAATTCTAGTAAAAGTTGAAGTACATGTATTAATTTTCATCTCTCTTCCCCCCCACCTAATTTTGTGCTAGAACTAATCCTTCCACGTTAACAAATTAATATCTTACTTCTTCGATTCATTTTAACTTTTGGCCATATATCCTTCCACCTTTAATCATTCCAAATTAACTTAGCTTGCAATTCCTCCTTGTTTAATTAGACGGCAACTTACATTTATTCTCACATAAGCATTTGCTTTTCCGCCCCATAAAAATTGAGAAAAAGTACAATCATTCCCATCACTACACACCCATTTCTTGCATCTATAAAGTGTTACCTTGATTGATTAATTCGTATAGGAAAAGTCCCACACACAATATCTAAACAAAGAAAATGAGCCTTCCTTCTTTCATATTCCTTTCTCTCACAATTTTCTTGTGTTCTTTCAATCCATTTGTTGATGCCAACCACCTCATCCAACAAACATGTAAGAATTGCTCAAAAAGTGATCCCAACATAAGCTACAAATTTTGCATAACATCTCTTCAATCAGATCATAGGACCCAATGTGCCAAAAATCTTGAAGAATTAGGTCTCATATCTATCAAGATAACAAGGCACAATGTGACAAATACTTGTGATTACATCAAAGAGCTTTTAGAGAAGAAAACTAGAGACCCATTTATTAAAGAATGCTTGGATGATTGTCTTGATGTATATTCCGATGCAATCACAACTTTTAGAGAAGCCATTAGAGATTATAAAGCCAAGCGTTATGAAGAATGTAATGTTAAACTAAGCTCAATCATTGATGACTCAACAACTTGTGAAGATGGATTCAAGCAAAAGAATGGTGTCATTTCACCATTGACAAAGAGAAACAAAAATATTTTTCAGCTTTCAGCTATAGCACTTTCAATTGTTAACATGCTCAATAAGGATAAATTAAATGGTACATTCTGATATTTTTTTCTATGCATGGTTTAGGATATAATTAATTATCATTATACATTATTATTTCTTATCAAATAATAATATTATGATTTATACATGCTAGTTTGCTATATGTATGTACTTGTATATATTAGCAAAAAAAAAATGTATGTACTTGTATTGAGCGCACGTATTGATTGTGTATACGCATAGGCGAAGCCAAAAAACATCAAAATCTTTCAATTTTTTTGTTATGGCTACACCAAAAATATCAACAAAAAAAAATTGTTTGATAATTTGTTATGTTTTTCATGTTTAATTACTTTAATATATACTAACGTGTATGTCTTTCTACTTTTATTAGTAAAAAATGATTAATTGGTTAAAAATAATGAAGTCACGGGTAAAATTTGAAGAAAAAATGCTACCCAAAACGATAATTTTTAATATAAGGTTAAAATAAAGACTTGCTCATATTGTTAATTATTGTTTTTATTGTTGTAGATTGTTCATGTTTTAATGAGATTTACTTATTTTTTTAATTGATTATTTAATTAAAATTAATAAATAGTTTAAACAAAAATGTAAAACTGGACAAGAAAAATCAAGTCCAAAAGTTGGGAGTATTCCCATTATATATATAAATATAAATGAAAAATGTTAGTAAGTTAATTGTTAAATCAAATTTTTACTCTTTTTGAGTTTGAATTCAAAATTTTCAACTCTTTTACCTTTATCTCAAATTAGTTGAAGTATCTATCCCTTTTACTTTAATAATATATATTTAGTTGCCGAAAATAGATAAAAAAAAATAGTAGAAACATAAAGGTAAAAAGATATACTTACTGGTTGACGGATATATTTTGTTGGATAGTTCAAATTGCAAGTTCTAGAAGATAAGAGAATGAGAAGGAAGAAAGTTGTTGTTCTCACATCCATTTGTTTCTTAGAAACACATGGAAATGAGCAAAAACAACCCAACGGACAGAAACTCGGCGGTAGTTAACCACCGCTAGATTTTATTGATCATTTTCATATGTTTCCAAGAAACAATGTTTCCAAGAAACAATGAATATGAGGACAACAACTCTCGAGAAGGAAATGTCAAGTTGCATTGCATAACGTTGGACCACGATTCTGAAAAACAGTAAAGGGACCATGCATGTTAAACGGGACCAGTTGGCACTTGAAATCAGAATAATGTTGTTCCCGCATCAAAGGATGCTGGGAAACACCACTAAAATATCAAAATAACCTCATCGGCAGTTAACTGCCGATGGATTTTAATCAACGGTAGTTAACTATCGAAAAAAATGGGGTTAAATTTATTATTTTATGGTGTTTCTTAGGTAAACAACAATTTTCTTGAAATCAAACGGCTGTAACTGAATTTGCATGTTTATAATAACGAGTACTCTTGTTGTGCTTCTAATTAGTGTCTTAACATTATGTTTGATTTTGATTAGATGTCAACACTTGTCGTAGATTTTGTGTATCTAGGTGACTTCAAGTATCTTAAATGCGTCCAAAAAAAGTATCTTAAAGTTACAATCACTATTTGGGTTGCATGTCTTTAAAGCCTTACATTCATTTACTACCTTTAATTTTTGAAATTTTCATGTCTTTTTAGACATGGGAATCGTTTTAGGAAAATTCTATGGTGAAGTCGTGAAAATGGCTTTTCTAATAAAATTAGCACTATAACATCAAAAGTGTAGTGAGTAACACCCCATTGTTTGTACAGTGGCATCAAAAGTTCAGTCATCATAGTATCATCAGATTAACAAGACTACACTTAATCTAATTTTATCCTACCTTGTTTTAAGTGTAACACCCCACAAAGTGTAACACTAAAGACTATCACATAATATCATCAAATCTGTTTGAATGTAAAAGATGCTAACGATAAAATAATACCAGTAAGTCAAAGATGTTGCAAGCATTACTAGATGAATTACTATTGATCATCAATCAGTAATCAACAATTTAAAAATGAATCAAACATTAAAATCAAAATTAACTTTTTCAAAAAAGTTAGTTTCCTGACTACACCGTAGAAGCTCTCATCGTTTTACCCTAAGGTGTGAATCCTTTCACACGATCAGAATTTTTTTGCAAATCGTTTCATTCTTTGGAGTGAATCGTTTCACCTTTGTGTTCTTAACTATATGCTTATAAGCAAATAGTTAGATGTATTGATTTTTTTTCTTATAAATATATATTTTGTTAATATTATTTCTATTTTAAAAAATGAACAAGTTAAAATTAGACACATTAATATTTAAATGGTATTTATAAAAAAAATTATATACAAAATAAACATACTAAATTAGCTATATTATATTTTTTAAAGCAAATGCGCAAATCAAAATGTAGAAATATCTATATTAAAAGTTGTGCATTTAACTTTTTAAAAGTTTCCTATACAAATTTTTTACATCTGAATCACTTACATGTGCTGTTAAAACATATGTTAGGTTTTTTTTTTTTTTTTTTATCAATTTAATCACCCAAATCTAAAGACAATCCCATGCCAATAACACAAATGCAATAAAATCTTACCCTCTCACACAACATGCATTGCTTCTCCCTTCTGCAGCTTGTGCAACTTCTTCTCTTTGGTTCATGTGATATGCAACTGTGATCTGTTCTAGTATATCATCTAATTCACAGCTCAACATTGATAATTCAAGTTTACTAATTTGGAATATTAATATTTTGAGTATATACTACCAAACATTGACAACGGACACTTCAAACACACTAGAGAAGTAGTCATCGAACCCTTAGCTGGAGTTTCGACAACCATTTCTCCATTCATACTCGACATATCAAGACCCAACTTAGAAGCACAATCAACAGCAATAAAACAATGAGTAGCACCAGTATCAATAATAGCAATTAAAGGAGTACTATTGAAGAAACAAGTACCTCTGATCAGCCGATCCTCATTCACTGTTTGCGTACCAGTCAAAGCAAACATCTTCCCACTAGCCTGAACCTTCTTAGGCTTCTTGCACTGCGAACCAATGTGACATTCCTCTTCATAGTTGAAACAAACCATATCACCATGCTTGCATTCTGTAATTGTATGCCCCTTCTTACCACAACTGAAACACCGCTTCTCATCTCCAGGACAAGCATTACTACTGTGGCCCTTCTCACCGCACGTGTAACAAACAATCTCAGTAGGAGTATCTTTCTTTCCAGGTCTCCTTTCATCATTCAACTTTGCTTACCTTTACCAGCAGGAGCACTGTAAGGCTTAGGACGACTCTGCTGACTCTTACCCTTCTGCTCATTCATAACCTTGTAATGAGCCTTGGTATCCTCCTCATAAATCCTACAACTGCTCACCAATTCAGAAAACTGACGGATCTTCTGATAACCAATGGCCCGCTTTATCTCAACGCGCAAGCCATTCTCAAACTTGATACACTTGGAGAACTCAGCAGTCTCAACAGTGTAATGTGGATAGAACTTAGCCAATTCCACAAACTTAGCAGCATACTCGGTCACCGACATGTCACCCTGCTTCAACTCAAGAAACTCAATCTCTTTCTTCCCGCGAACATCTTCCGGAAAGTACCTGTTCAGGAACTCCCTCCTAAACATAGCCCAAGTAACAACTCCACCACCATTCTCTAAGATTGGAAGAACACTTACCCACCAATCATCAGCTTCCTCAGCCAACATGTGCGTACCAAAACGCACCTTCTGGACTTCACTGCATTGCATGACCCGGAAAATTCTTTCAACTTCTTTGAGCCACGTCTGAGCTCCATCAAGATCATACCTTCCCTTGAAAGTAGGCGGATGGTTCCTTAGAAAAGTTTCCAACATCCTAGCTCCATCATTAGCACCAGCATTAGGTTGTTGCCCTACAACTTGAGCCATAGCTTGCAACGCAGCAGCAATCGCAGCATCATTCCTTCCAGCCATCTTAGTTCTCTACACAACAAACAACAATCAGGACAAGACAATGACAGTATTAAACTGTCACACGACACTATGCGACTCAACTACTTGGCCAGACAAACCAACCTGCTCTGATACCAATTGTAACACCCCGTTTTCCCAACAATGTAAATAATACAAATAATTCAGAGTATCCAACATAAAACGGGATATCACACTACATTTAAAATATAAATAGAGTAAAGTTATTATTTATTAAAACAACCTTGTCAAAATTTCAATGACATCGCAGCGGAAAATAGATTCATAGTTCAACAACTTTGACACTACGACCTCAACGTAAACAACTTAATCAAAAATCTTAGTTCAAAAAGGTTCAACAACATGGTTCATAAATAATACGCAATGGTGGAAAACAAGCAATTAATCCCCATCCCATTACGTATTAGAGCGACCCTAAGACGACGCATGAGAGAGTCAACTCACATCAGCAGCTAATCCTGGTTATCTGCACGTTACCCACGTAGAGGCAACATTCAAACAGAAGGGGTGAGATTCACATTCAATAATAATAAGCATATAATTCATCAACGGA
>Ga0315915_1004140_pt1 | contig 18319 bp, 15 predicted proteins | sample MpolbnodulesMG_FD_207738 | JGI IMG/M metagenome (GOLD analysis project Ga0315915, IMG submission 207738) | Medicago polymorpha root nodule microbial communities from Los Angeles, California, United States - branched nodules | ecosystem: Host-associated > Plants > Roots > Nodule | place: USA...
CTTGGGTTTCCCATTGTATAAATGCAACATCCAGTCTTCATATTCAAGAAGAACTTGTAACATTCAATAATAATCAATGAAAACCCATGAGGTATATTCAGAAGTTCTCCTCCTTTCTCTGTTCTAATAGTTTGGCCAAGGCATTACATGGACCACAAATATCTCAAACTAATCCTCTAGCTGTAAAAGAAGTAGAGAAATTAGCAGTGTTCTTTGCTGGTCCAAAATGATTTTCAAACTAAGTTTTGTGAACATTGGCCTAAAGAAATATCTATGACCTTCAATAAGAATTTATAGCAATTGTATTCGTCTGAATTCATTTGGTATCTAAAAGGTTAATTAGGTTAGCTGTTTCGGGCTTTAACTCATTTTGTATAGAGAGGGCCATGTCTACGTATATATTTCTAAGATTAAATATTTACTATATATGAAATATTTTTGCTAGTTTTTTTCTTACAAAAATTAAGAAAATAAAGTAAATGTTTTAAAAATATATTAACTAGAACTTTTATAATTGTTAACCCAAGTTAAATTTTTGTAACGAACACAATATTTTATCAGATTTTACTTACCTTTTGTTCAAATTTTCAATTACCAGAGTCCTATTGCTCTCGAAATCATAGGATTAACATCAAAGAAAAATCTTTTAAGCACATATTATTAATATTATTATTTATGTCATGCTTTGTCTAAAAGTAAAATAAACAAAAACAAAAAAATAAATGGGGAAGTGCATTTAAAATGGCGTACATATATTATTAGATATTTAGAATGTTTTAATGCAACTGTAATATATATTGTATTACACTAATAAATATGAGTGTTCGCCAAAAAAAACTTACAACTATGAGCTAGGAAATAAATTACGGACAGGGGTGTCAAAAAACTCAAACATAGTGAGGACCATGGCATACTCTTCTCTCAACGTGGGTCCGTCCCTGGTCCCGACAAACAATAATACATAAACATACCTATGAGATTTTTATGTATAAAATGTTAAGGTGTAGTTTTGATACATTTTTCTCGGAGATGAAATTGGACCACGAAGTTTTTTTAGAAATCAAAATGAATCTTTACTCTTCAACTAATTAAAGTGTATAATGAAATGCCCATAGCCTTAAACACAAAACAAATGGTAAGTATAACTTCCACCGAAAAGGACAACATTTTCATTTTCATTTTAATCCGATTGTTCCCCTAGCCTTGCCATGTTTTAATTTCATGTTGAACTTGTGATACGTACGTCCTTGTCATTGGTAAATTCAGATAGGGAAGCACACTGAGTTGACAAAAGAATATATGAGCATTCTGGTAAAGAAGTTAACTTACACCATAAATGATAACTCACCCGTGAAGCACACAACTGTCTCAAATATAATCACAACACAACTAGTTAAAGTACATCCAATTTTCTGTCCCACCAAAACAATGCACTAGTCGCTATAAGCACATGGCAGTGGAGGTCCACCTAAATAAAAATATAAACTTTGACTTCAACATTTCAATCTAATACCAACATTAATTTGATTTGAGTAAATCTGGACTCAGATCATCTAAGTAAAGTCTTAGATTCGAGTCTCATTGATGAAAAAACATGATTAAAATGAGAGACTCTATTAAAGGTGACTGAGCAAATTCCACAATAGATTAATAATTGACAAAGCTAGTAAATACCTCACACCAATAATACGCTTAAAAAACATCTCAACCAAATTTCAATTAAATAACTAAAAAAATTAGACTCCTAGTAGCTAGCACCAAAGCTAATATTCAAATTTACAAATGCCAAGATAGGAGATCAATATTTTTGTTCCCATTTGAGTTTGAGTTAAGTGGATAATAGAATGAAATGCATAGCTAGTAGAAAATATAGAAATAACAAAGAAATAAAGATTGGTGCTTTGAGGTTGATTGATGAAGATTGATCATACATTTCAGAAGAATCAACAGCAAGAGGCATTCCATCACTATTAAGAGTGCATGATTGTGGGTCAGATCCATCAGGGCTCAACATCAAAGCACGAAGAACCCAAGTAACCGTGTGAATGTAAGCTGTCCTATTCTTAGCAAGAAGCCATGTTAATCCCATTAGTTCACAATCTTTGTTATGGATCTTGGTTGTTCTATCTCCTAGTTTACTTGAATTTGAAGTCTTCTTTCTAAGCTGTATACAAGTAAGTACATTATTTCAATTAGATAATAATCAAACAGAAACAGCACATTTTTTGGCATAATAAATATGTTTGGTGTAACATCCATTTCATTGAAAAATAGTCAAAGCTGCACATCAAGAACACATACAATAAAAGAAGGCATAGGAGAATTAAATTTCAACCTACTAATTATTTGGCTTTAAAAAATGTTGTCTTAGAAAATAGATGGGAATCGGGATTGTAAAGATTTTAATAGTAAAACATTATGGTATGCTATGATTAATTTATTTTTTCTGAAGCAACACATTAGAAAATATCTTCAAATGCAACAAACAAACAAACAACAACTGAAGTCCAACATTTTTAATAATAATTTTAAGATTCTGAAACAATGCATGAAATTTATACACAAGCGACAGCATTTTTGTAAATTGCAAACTATAAATCAGAAACAGGAATGATAAGTCCAAATGTGGCTACAGATGTTGTCATCTAATTCCAATAACTGAGTTAAGTAGGAAATGTGAATTGTGAATTAGAGGGGTAATTCAGATCTCACTTTTACTTATTAGCAGTCAATTTCCAAACCATTAGTGATTGTGGCATGTTTGAAATCAATGTGAATTTGTTGAAGCTCACAAGCATAACTTTTGTCGAAATCCAAGGGGTTCGCCGTAATTTCCACAAAATCACCATCAATCCAAACATATACAAAGCCGCCTTAAGATTTATTATGATGTCTTCTCCATTAAAGATATGAAACTGTTGTCTTAAAGCAACATATTGTTTTGCACATGGGAATTGGGATACTATTTAAGTCATCTAATTTTGTGATGCAAATCTTTCCAAGAAGGTTAACAAAATAGAGAGAGAAAAAAACTAGGGGAGAACTACTACAAGTACAAACACAAATGGCTTCACACAAGTTCTATCAATCCAGTGACATTGCATGTTATGATCTACTATAGTCTATAGGCACACATCAGATTAATTTTTTTAAGAACTTGATTTGAAGACATTCATTTTACTAATACATCTAATGGTTAAAACTGACAGCAAATACTTACTATCCCTCCAATTTCAAGTAAACATGTACATAAGAATGGTAAAAAGAGCAAAACACATTTAACATGAAACTAACCGAATAGAGGCTATGCAAGCACTTAGAGCAACCTCCTAGACCAGGAAATCCGTTGACATGATTGCTGCTGCTGCTTAAACAATTTCTCTCCAATCTCTTGACACTTTCATCCCCAACAAGATTTCCATTATGATTAAGTTTAAATGATTCAGAACAGCTCAAGGGATGAAGCCTAATACCACAATAGCAATAAACCACATCACAAGTCTCATTAGGTTGAAAAAGTTCAATCCCTCTAACTTTCAAAGCCTTTCCCAAATCACTCTCACATGTTTCTGAATCATCTGGTAACAAAGGCATATCATAGGATGTAGTGTGTCCATGTTCAAATCCATCAAGAGCAGTGGCTGAGTAAGCAGAATATAGCCACGCAGCTAGAGCAGGACAACATCTGCTACGGTGAAGTTCATCATCATCAGCAGCAGCAGCAGCATGTTTGTTGGATTTAGAACTGCATGCGTTTTTGATTCCATTGAAGTGTTCATCTGAGAGACTTAAAGGGCATCTTGCAACATCAGCTTGTTCAGGAAAGGCAGGGATTGTTCCTTGTGAAGATGAAGATGGCTTTGGTGTGAGTGGTTGAACTGTTGCTGCATCAGGGATAGGTAGAGACAGATAGCAAGGAATGAACAAGATCAGAATAAGGGTATTGAAACATGGTAGTGTCAGTGTCATGATGTATAAGAGAGAAGAGTGTGAGTGAAGTGAATGTGAATGTGAATGTGAATGTGGTTTTCTTCAATGAAAAAAAGAAAAAGAAGAGATATGGGTGTGGTAGCCCCCTGTATTGGGACAGAACTCACAAGCAAAGGAAAGGGTAAGGGAAAATAAAGGTGGTGTGGGGTTCTGCAAAGTTTGGCAGCATGCTATGATATGCTATGCTACTACCACTGTAAAATCAAAGTTATTTATTAGTTATGTGGAAGAAAAGAATTTGATTGAGATTGGTGATTTTTACTGTGGAAGTTCATGTTCTTTAACCCTTTTTCTTGTCACTTTTCAAAACTCTCATATTTATTGTTTTTTTTTTTTAACCGTCACTAGGAGCAAGTCAATAATTTTTACTACAATATAGCTTATCAATTAGGGTTAGTTGATAGGTTAGCAAGTTGGTTATGAGTAAGTTAGACTACGTCACTCATATAAATAAGTATTTTTATTGTCTCATTTTTTATCAACCTATATTCATTTAATATGAATCATTGGGTGGGTTTGTTTTGGATTTTTTCCAAAAAAAAAATATTTTTTTTCTTAAAAAAATCACTTTTTTCATTTTTTTTTGAGAGGCACTTTTTTCATTTATACGTGCTTGTTTAGGATTTCTAGAAAAATCATTTTATCAAAAAAATCTATTTTAACCCTAAAATGAAAAGTTATTGAGATTAGTTTTTCTCAAAATCTATTTTTTCAACAACAAGGAGGTAACATGTGTACATGTTAGAACTCATTTTTTGAGAACAAATGGATTTTTTTTGGTAGTAGGCAAACAAAAACAACTTCAATTTTTTTTCTAAAATCTCTAAAAATTAATCTCTATATTCTTTTAACACAATTTATTTTTTAAAGTTAAAACAAACACACCTTTTATGAGTAACTTTCTCGTAAATATTCATATGTGCTCTTTTTTATCGATCATTACGATCTTTATACCTACAATTCCATGATTTATAATAAGTTTCAAGAGCTAAACCAATTGGAAATCAATTTTTAGGGCAAGGGGTGATCAAAATAACAAATTACTTAGGTTGACTAGATTGTCATAACATAAGCATCAAGTTTGTTTTCCTTTTTTTAGTTTTGCTTACCGGAAAATGCATGTTAACAAAACCACTTGAAATATTTTGACTGACCGCTGGATCAACTAAGTGAAGCAATTCCATTGAAATTTGAGAATATGTCTATAATGTCTATAATATACTAATAATCCTAATGTAATAAGTATAATTTAGTAGCTATGACCTTGCTAATTTAATCATGAAAATGTAACATGAAATCCGGAAAAATTTCCAATATCCATGAAATTAACTGCGATGTTTAGATTCAAATGGCTCAGTTTACAAAGTAGATTATTAATTTATTACTTTAGTAATCACTTCTGTTAATTCTAAAGTTCCAATTTAGTATAATAACATTATTAGCCTGCTCTCTAATATTTTATGCATTTGAGCGTGTCTGATGCATAATTGTGTCCCCACCCACAACCCGTAAATAAAATATATTTGAAAAGTAAAAACATATTCAAAGTAGTGCAGCAAGAGACAGAAGATGGTAACATATAGGTGAACATTAAAATGTAAAAAAATAGTGTTGTATCAAGAGAGAAATAAATAAAAAAGTTATGAAGAAATAAAAAATAAAGCAAAAAAAATCACCAGCAGCAAATTTTAACGAGAAGGGTGTATTTTTGATAGTTTTAATCAACGGATTAAAATGATAAAATCCATTTCACCCTTTCACGATGAATAAATAAAAATGTACCTTTTCTCCTCTATAATCACTATTCGCAATCCTAATTCCAATTGGTGCCCGGCCAAAAAGAGGCAAATGAAAAAGCTAGCTGTTTCCAATGTCATTTGATCGGGTATATGATGATATATCCAACACCCATGATGGCTAGCCTTGAGCTTTTTGTTTTTTCTTTGGTTCATGTTTTGGTACAACAAAAAAGTGTAACGGTTGATGGTAATTTAGGTAAGAGATAGATTATAAATAACATTCACATTTCTCTAAATTATCGAACAGTCTTTTAAAAAATAGAAAATTGTGAATGCTTACATAAGACATGAAGCGGATGATGGTGACTTTGAAGACAGAACATTAATGTGTCAAATAAAGGTGCAACTTATGCAAAACTAAAACAAGGAGGGTTTATAGATTACATAAAACTTAAGGCAGACAATACCTCACAAACACTCCTCTAAACCAATTAGAGGCCAAGCAAGTGTCAATGATGTTGCAAGATGACCCACTCTAAGGACTGTTCCAAAAAAAAGGGCTTATACAAGACCGAAGGCACACAATACCTCAAAAGCACGGTGTTAACTGTGGGGTTTGATATCGAAACATTGGCACATCATATAAGGATCAAGCCTATTGGCACTCGGGCTAATAGGCCCTTTAGCCCCTTAGCCTCAATTGGGGGATAATGTTTTGGTATGATCAAAAGTGTGCATTATTTGAGAAACAAGTTCAAGGTAGTTTATAGGTTTAATAACAGTTTTAGCCCCCTAACCTTCTCAAAGTTGCGATTTTGGCCCCCTAAGAAAAAAAACTACAGAACCACCCCCTAAGTTTTACACATGTGGCAGTTTTGGCCCCCAAGACCAATTTTGACTCGATCTACATTGACGTGGCACCCTAAGTGAGGTGCCACGTGTTATTTTTTTTTAATTTAATTTTTTTTGGCCTTGTGACAAAGCTGATAGGAACCAATATCTGTATTGAACTAATATTATTAATTTTGACTAATTCATAAAATTTGATAACTATTTTAATTGAACTTGCCAATTTCATGAAACTGTTATGTTTATTGATTCAATATCAAAATGACATAAGAGATGGGATAAAATATAACAAACGGCTAATGATATTTAGACATTTATTTTTTCCAGACATCTATTTATTACATTCAAAAACATGGTTAATTCTTGCTCATAGTAGCACAAGCGACCTTATTATTAGCTAGTTTCTACATATTAGTAGAAATACCATATTGTATTGAACACATGTTAATGAATGAATGAATGAAATACAATAATTTTATTTTTCTAAAAAAAAAAATGGTATGGTTAATTATAAATGGTTAATGCAATTCATAGTTAAAATTGTGTTAGTTCAACACAACTTCACTATGTGATTAAATACATGTGTGCATTGCAGGGAAAATTGATTGATATTCATGAAACATTTTTTATACAAAAATATATTTATTGGTTTGTTTTACATTCTCTCGAGTTAGTTTTGAGCTCCGAGCTGTTTGTTGGAGGAGTGGCACGCTTTGCAGTCTAATAAAGCTGCTTAGAAGACTTATGGTAGCAAAAGGCTGGCTCTATTTCGATTATTATCAAACTTTAATTTCAATGAATAATCTGTTAGTGTATGAACACGATACTTTTTCTTTTATGTTAAAAGTTACTTTTCTTTTCGGGTCCAAATTTGGGGAGGGGTATCGTGTAATAGTTTCAGCATCTTTTTCTAAAAATAAAATCTTTTAATTTTCAGAGCTTTACTACTTCTGAAAGGAAGAAGATGCTGTTGTAGTGAAACCACACAGTTTTCAATAATAGTCATTGGATCATATTGGTTGGTACTTATACTTTTGTCAAACCTATCAAATGGCTGAAATAACAACTGTGTTGTATTTTACAGCACTGAATCCATATCCAAGAAGATGCTGTTACAAAATAATACACGAATCTTGCACATTGAGTATGGCGTTTTCTGCTGCATTTTCATAGATCCATATTCACCTCATATGAAATACGGTAAATATCGTATTTTGACGGATTATCTTTATCATCTTCTTTTGAGAATGCTTAAATAGTCTGACTCTTTTTATATTTATAAGGTAAGTAAATGCTACCATTTACCCTTAAAACATACTCCCTTCGATCTCAAATGTAAAAAACTTTTCATTTTTTAGGTTCATTAAATAAATAATGTATGTGGTTTATAATATAGACTACATACATCATTTATTAAATGAATCTAAAACGTGAAAAGTTGCTTACATTTGAGACCGGAGGAAGTAGGTTAGCAAAACTTGTAAAAAAATTGAAAGATGTAAAACTTGTAATTATATTTATTTAAAAGTGCACATTTAAATTTTTAAAAGTTTTTTTTTCTTTAAAAAAAACAATACAAAATTTCTACTTTCCATAGATTCTTCAACATTTGTTCTTAACGTGTTTTTGTTTTAAATTATATTTGTAGATTTATGAGGAATGAAAGATATAAAATATAAATTCATATGTTTGTTATAAGTTTATTATTTTTATTAGTAATGTTTATGAACAATTTTTTAGAAAGGTTTCACAAGAAAAAGAGTGGGGGAAAAATTCTCATAAGTTAAGAGCAAATTTATGTGTAACTACTATCCAAAAGTTTCTCTCTTAAAATAATATTTCTCAGCAATAATATAAATAATAATTGCCGAAAAATATATTTTCCTTGATATCTAAGAATAACCTGTCATTCATACATCCAAGGAAATTTTCTCTCATCAACAAATAAATTTTAAGAAAACACCATATTACGACACAAGTTAGCAAAATTCTAAATCACTTTTATTTTTCAGAAACCAGAGAACTGAGGCTCTTCTTCGAAGGTTTCTCCAGACACATCAAACAAAATGATGTCAATTTTAAAAGTTAAACGGTTTGGTCTAGGGGTGGGCAAAAAAATCAAAAACTGAACAGAACTGCTGAACTGAACTGAAATAAAAACTGAACCATTACTAACAGTTCTGAAACTGAACTGAAACAGCTCTGAAACTGAACTGAAACAGTTCAGTTCAGTTCAAAACAGTTCAGTTCGATTCGAAACAGTTCAGTTCAGTTCGGTAACTAAAATTCAATTTCATTTGTTTTTTTCATATTTTTTTCAATGGTATTAATAATAACAGTTTAGTTCGGAACAGTTCAGTTCGGTTTGAAACAGCTCAGTTCAGTTTGAAATGCAAACAGTTCAGTTCAGTTATTTTAAATTTAGCAAACAATTCAGTTTTCATCCCGAATTGAACCATGCCCACCTCCAGTTTGGTCACAATTTTTTTTCTTTTTCCGTATAGTTATATGAACGATTGCAGCTGCCAGCTCCTCCACCACAATGATAAGAAACATCAAGCATGATAAAAGTCTTTTCGATGTAATGTATATAGCTCTTTCATGGATATATTTGTTTGGATCATCAGAAGTGGTTGTGTCCCTCTCATACAACTCATACCATTCGTTTGGAGCAATATTGTTTGTTGTCTTGCAAACCAAAAATAATAGTAATAATATTAATGATTAACTTTTATGACGCTGTTGAAGCCAGCAGCTGAAGAAATGGTCAAATTACTAATTAGTGCTAAATTTAGATATACTCGATACTCCTGTAACATCATCATCTAGCTAGTGCACATAATTCAAGAGAGTTCGATGTACCAGAAACATGATGGAGTACCAATTTTACTCAAAAAGTTCCCTTTACCTTTTTCATACTTTTTCAATCATATACTAATTGAAAAATGGTAGTAGCTCTGAATAATTTTCTTGAGACTAAAACACATAGTACATATTACTTTGGTTGTTAGCAATTAGCATAATTAATTAGATAAAATAAAGAGATCAGGGAAATAGGAATGAGATGTCTCAGTCCCAACTCATTTTTCTCAATTCATCCTTAAAGTGACTGTTCTGATTACTTTCTTTGCAACAAGTTGTACTGGACTTACCTAAGCACCGTCAAAGATAGAATGGATCATATACCAGCTTCTCTAACTAATTCTTTCATTGTATGATTTAGTCCGTGCTGCCGCTAAGATTCAGCAATAGGTTTGAAGTTGTCTTGCATATTATATATAACCTTGAGGTCAAAAAGTGACCATTACAGTAGTACAATGAATACTAATCAAATCATAACATTGATGTATTTGAGATACAGAACTGTTACTACAAGTAATAAAAGCTAACTACAAAGTGGGCACTGAACTAACCCATTTTCATTACAATCACTACACTTAACAACAACAACAACAGTATTCCCCTGTTTCTGTTTATTCACCATCTTACAGCTTCCGTTACATCGAAAACAAGGCAAGAATCTCATATCACCACAACCCTCACATACACCTCCACCAACAGCTTTTCTTGGCAAACCCTGAAGAACCTCTCCCAACAAACCCTCTTCCACAACCTTCAACATCTCTTCAGCCCCACCAATATAGTACCCCTTCACGAACACTCTTGGTGGAACCACCGTCTTCTCTTTCATAAGCTCCCTCAGTTCCTCTTTAAACCCACTATCCATCGAAACGTCACGCTCGCAGATTTGTACACCAAATGCATCAAAAGCAGCTCTCACCGCATTGCAAGCCTCAAATGTCCTCCGAACACCTCTCAACGTTGTTGTATAAATCACCACCTTTTTCTCTCCGTTCGGTGGACATATCCTCTCAAACCGATCCGAAAGAGCCGAACCGGGTTTTTTCAAACCAGGGTTTGGGTTTGGATCGGTGTTTTCTTTGTTGGATGGTTTTGGAACCAGGGGAGAGAAGCGGAAGCTTTCGGTGTCGAGGCCTTCCATGAGTTCCCAAGAGTTAATGATTTCGGGTGGTTCGGAGCGGAGGGGTTTGAGAGTGAAACGAGAAGGTGGCGGAGGAGTGGTGGTTGTGGGTGGATCGAGGGTGTTGAGAAGGCCATAAGTGGTGGATGTTAAAGAGACGATGTGGTGGCCGACACCGAGTGCTGAGGTGCCGAACTCGTCTTCGTGGTTCAACAGATGTGAAGAGACGCAACCCATGTTTCTGTTTCTCAAGTTTTGAAATTTGAATTTAGGATGAAACTGGGAAAGAGAAGACAAAAACAAAAGAGTGAGTTTAACTTGATTTGGTGGGTGGGGTTTAATTATTATGACCTACTACTCTAGGTTCTTGCTGACTCACCGCGTCAACCTTTCTCTTCAATTTTTTTCCCGCTCCCAACCTAAGATTACTATTCATTCATTCTTATCTTCCTAAGATTAAAAAATAATAGTATTAATTGACAAGTAAGTTATTTTCTTCCTATTTACATGCAATGCAATGTAGGTTGTTTAGGGTGTTAGATTTCATAATTTTAGCAAAACTTTAGTGTTTAGGTTAGGTTTTTGAAATTGCAAATTATGTTAGAATTTGATGTTATAATGTATGGTTCTTGTTGGTATTGTTGTTTAGAGTAGGTTTAGGTACAATGTAGTTGTTTAGATGTTCAAATAACATAAATTGTGCTCCTAATTTAGAATGCACATAGGTGTTTGATGAATTGCCTAAGTGAAATATTCTTACTTTTTTTTTGCTATTTTTGTGCAAATTGGTTAAACTTTATAATGTATATATCAGTGTTAATTAAATGCAATTCCTACTTTGTTTGATCTCCACTTATTGTAGGTACTAACTCTCTTGCTAAAATAGTTAGTATTTAGTTAGTAATATATGTAAATATGGACTCCGCTTGTAGACTCCATTTAATCTTAATCTTAGACTCCATTTAAAAAAGTTAGTAATATATAGGTTTAATAATAGTTTTAGCCCCCTAATTTTTTCAAAGTTGCGATTTTGGTCCCCTAAGAAAAAAACTACAAAACCGCCCCCTAAGTTTTGCATTTATGGCAGTTTTGGCCCCCTAGGCCAATTTTGACTCGGTCTACGCTGACGTGGCACCCTAAGTCAGGTGCCACGTGTTATTTTTTTTACCAAAAATTGGTCTTGGGGGCCAAAACTTAGGGGGCGGTTTTGTTGTTTTTTTCTTAGGGGGCCAAAATCGCAACTTTGCAAAAATTAAAGGGCAAAAACTGCTATTAAGCCTAATATATATGGTCTCCATTTAATATATGTAAATATGTTCCATGCCTTATGTTGTTTTACCGTTAAAGTATATAGTTTTGAGGAAATGCCTAAATACATTGTCCACTTATTTATGTTATTTTAAATTTGTTTTGTACAAATATGGCTAGGGAGGAGGATGAACAACAACGACTTAATAGAGAGGCCAAGATGTGCAAAGGTAAAGAGGCGAGTACCGCTAGCGCTCGAAGGGAGCGGGTGGAGCAAAACTCGTATGTTCCAAAGTCTTGAAAGCGCATGGACCCGATGCTAGTTGGAGATAGCTCACAGTCACAGATGGATTACTCCTCCCAGGTGGTTGATCCAAAACAAGCGCATACGTATGCCGGGTATGCGGGGGGATTTGAGGGATATGATCGGATGAAGGAGGAGGCTATGTTTTATCAGCCGCAGGAGGAGGCAAATGATGAGGAGGTTGCGCATGATGAGGATGTACCAGAGGATGTTGAGGCAGATTATCTTGAGGCATATAATATTGTGCCTGAGCGTGAGCCTGAGCCCGAGACCGAGACTCGGCGACGTTGTTGTGCTCCGTTGATACCGCCCTGCCCTGTTGTAGGGCCTCCCTTTCCTAGAGCTCCTGAGACCACGGTATTGTTGTCCGACTACGCGAGGCACGTGGTGATCCCTCTTTAGGTGAACCATCATAATGTAAGTGTTTAAATTCTTAATTTTTTTTAGTGTAAATCTTTAATTTCTTTAAAATTTGTAGTGACAATGTCTTAATTCATTCGATTTTCAGATGTAGTATGATGGGAAGTATAAGTGTATAAATGCAGGGAGAAAGATGAGAGAGCTTTCATTGCCGGAGGAGGGTTTGGATTGGTTTTGGGGTCATGTGGAGGCGTCTGGCTTACATGATTTGATATACATCGGGTATTCGACTGTGACCCATGCTATGGTACATGCTCTGTGCGAGAGGTGGCACACGGAGACCAATAATTTTCATCTACCTGTGGGGGAGATTGCGATCACTTTGGACGATGTGTACAATCTCCTCCACCATCATATTCATGGTCGCATGCTGGACCATGAAGTGGTAGTCGATTGGGCACGAGATTACACAAATGACCAGGTTGTTGGGCATGTCAGATGTTGCTGCTTTAGGTGAGGTAAGGACTGAGTATGTGATAACATGTAAAACACAACATCATTTCGGCTCGTTTTGTGTGTAGTTTAGGCCTAAATTCTCTTGTTTTGTCTATGTTATGCTGGGTTGTATGACTATGTTTCAGGTACACAGAAATAGAGGCCTCCATGCGCAGAAACGGCGAAATTCGACGAGAAAACGAAGAAAGGAACAAGTCCTGAAGAATTCAGTTTCAGGGTGACGGCCGTCACACCCTGTGACGGGTAGACCGTCACCCTTCAACTCGACCTGGCCGTCACCAGCGTCCCAGACCGTCAGCACCCCGTGACGAGCAGACCGTCACACCCTGTGACGCCCGTCACGGGTTCGGGAGAATCAGTCTCCCCTTCCAGAAACGGTTTTTCCATGTTTCTCTCCCACTCTCTCCACCTGCAGAAGCACACGACCAGAACACGTTGTTAAAGATGCTTGACCTATAAATAGGTCCAAAGAGGAGAAAGAAAGTGTTGAAGAGTTTTAGCAAAGCATTAGTTATACAGATAGTACTTTGTAATCTATATTCTAGCTTTCATTTGACTCAAGTCTGTCACCAAAGAACCTTTGTTAATTACAATTTTGAATTAAATTCAATAGTACCGTGCGTTTTTATTCCAATTCCTGGCTGCACCGTTTGTACATTTCATTCTTAATTGGAGATTTGGTATTGCTTGCTGGTGCTGTTCCATTTCCCCTTTCATTGTTGCGGTTTCATCTGTTTCAGAACAAAGAATTTCATTCAATTTCAATTGCTTGGGAATACTGTAGCAGCGCCTATTTCTTTTCAATTCAAAGTATTTAGCTGTTTCAGGTTAGTTCTATTTACTATTCATAATTGTTTTATGTTATTGCTCACTGTTCGGACCATGATTAGTAGCATGAAGAGAAGTATGTTTAATATAGTTACTATGTCTGAGTAGATTTTTATAAGTGTTCGGAATGTAGAAACTGTCGTACCAATGATGTTCAGCTGAAATGTATGATTGAAGTTTATAGCAGGAATTATTTTTATGCCTGAATATTTTGATATTTAACGATGAATTTTTACAATGAAAACTGAAAAGGCATAATATCTGTTTCGTATCGAAAGAACGAAACTCATATCTGTCTGTAGAGTAATCAGGAATTATTTTAGTAATTCAGCGATAGCGTGTTCTTAAAATAATTTTGACATTCTTAATTTTCAAAAACGCTATTTTAAACGCTAAGTCGTACACGCGAAAGCTGATGACTGTGAGTTTAAAATACAGAGTCAGTATTGCGAAAGCAGACTGATTTCTTTAAATTAAAATTATACTAAAAATAACTTTTCAAACAAAACTTGATTATCTTGAAATTAAAGGAATTTTGATGTTATAAGACGTACACGCGAAAGCGGTCGAATAGATTATAAGGTCAGAATTTTATGTCGTGATCGTGAAAGCGAGGCGACCACTTTTTAATTTAATCCTTTTTACGTGCAAAAATATTTTCCTATTATAAAAATAAACGCTACTCAGCTGATATCAACGGTCGACATAAGCTATATTTCGGGCACTCGTTTATTAATTAATTAGAACAATTCAATTTCCTAAGTTTTTCACCCCATATCGTTTACAATCGCCTTAGATAAACAACGTAACAATTAATTACGGTACTTTACATTGGTCTCTGTGGATTCGACAACCTTTTATACTAAAACAGATATTTCCGTACACTTGCGGACCTATCAGTATGGTGCTTATATTAGTTATCACGTACTGAAGCGGCTTTATGAGGGGCACCTGACTGAGGCTAGACGGCTGGATGACCCACAGAGGAGGGAGGAGAGGCAGTAGAGAGATAGGATGAGGCAGTGGTGTGTGAGGAGTTTTATTCTATATCTCGTCGGTAGTGCGTTGTTCACTAACAAAACGAACAAACACATCGACTTGATATATCTTGATTGAATGACGGGCTTGAATGCCATTGGGAAGTGGTCATGGGGAGGGATGGCCTTAGCTTACCTGTATGACTATCTTGATGATTCTGTCCGTCTAAATAATAGGACGATGGTTGGTCCTGCGACCCTTCTTATGGTATAAATTTAATATTTATCGTCATTTATTTATGAATTTATTTTATAATTTTTATCATCATGTTAGATTATTTTTTTCCTAAGTTTGACTACATTTATTTAGGATTTTATTTAAATATTTTTGTGAAGTTTTTATAATGTATTATATTTATTTAATATTTAACTCGAATATTTATTTTTGTGTATTATTTTTTTGTAGCAGAGATGGATTTTGGAGCATTTGTCAGGTCCGTACCCAAGGAAACCTAACAAGAGCTGGAAGCCGGAGAGACCATGTGTGGGGAGATGGCTTACTACCAAAGGGCATATAGATGTGCACCATTACCGCCTACTCCTGGATCGCTTAGAGGTGGATGACATGAGGTGGTCTACATATGGTGATCACATAAAGATACGCCCTTTTCAGCTTATTGTCACTTACTTGGGATGGCTTATGTGCGGGAAGGAGAGGGTGTACCATCATTTACTTGAGCGGGTTAAGAGGCAATATGGCTTTGTACAGGACGTTCTCAGACATCCGTCAGATGTCGCTGAGATGCCTCATGAGCTGCTAGCTACTTTGTTGCTAGACCTCGTTGTGTGGTACTACCCTGATTGGAGACTAAGGGTTGGGAGACAATGGCAACATGAGCCTGGCTACATGGCTTGGTATGCCAAAGTCTCTCACCCTTGGATTATCCCACCAGATGAAGGATCTACTCCCCGGCCGGCGAACGTGAACAGATTATAGAGGAGGAGTGTGCCTGACACACTGACGATCATCAGGGATGTCGTGCAGATGGCTGATAATATTGTGGTCATGAGCGGCGAGATGAGTAAAGAGGAGATTGTTCAGGAGGTGATCCGGATTGACAGTACTGGCCGCCATGCCCTTACGTATCAGATTGCTAGGCAGTACATGGGGTAGATGCATCGTAGGCAACATGGCTAATTATCATTAGGTTTTTTTTTTGTACATTTTGACTATGATGATGTATTATTATGACATGTTTCGTACATTTTCGTATTTCTATGACATTTTCGTACGTACCTTTTATATTATTTCTTGCATTTTAATTTTATCATGTTAGATATTATTTCATACATTTTATATTCATGAATTTGCAATTGGATGAAAAAAGAGTGAAATTTTTTGTTTAAAATGGTATGTATAAAACATGTTGAAATGTGGGGAAAAAGGGAAGGAGAAAGCTACTGGAAATTTAGCCAAGTACGCAGCGGCAGTTAACACCGTTGGCTTCAGCGGCAGTTAACTGCTGCCGGCTTCCTCAACAGTAGTTAACTACCGCTGAGGGCTTTTTAGAAATTTCCATGTGTCAATAGGAAGGTTTCAAAGTCAGAACAACAATTTTCTTAGTATTTAGAAGGCTCAAACTCTCGCAGTCCAAGGTCTAAGAATAGGCCCAATTTAGTATTAGACCAATTACATTAGTCACACCTTCCCATCACAAAGGGATGTGGTCATAGCAATATGGGGCAGCACTTCAGTGCCTTTTGGGCGCCAAAGGCACGTGCCTTTGCCCCAATAAAATCTTGCCACTTGTCATTGCTCATTTAAAAAAAAAACTTGAGCATTTGGATCAGAGAAGAGAGAAAGAGAACACATAGCTGCAAAGAAATTCAAAACGGAATATAAGCCACAACTCAATCTCTCTGCAACATTACTTCAACCACCACCCACCATCAACAAGTGCCACCGCTTTCGCCGCTCACCCTCTCCGTCCTCCGCCGCACCGTCCTAAATTGTTCTGCCATAAGCTATGCACTTCACCTCCTCCTGTCTTCTCATTCTATTTTGATGAATTTTTGTTATGCAAGAATCGATTTTGTGAATGATTGAGGGTGGTTATCTCTTGAGCAATGAGATTTATCTCGGATTGATGAATTGTTTGTTATTTGGGATTGATGAATTGTTTGAATTACATGGAGTTTTGTAAAGAATAGATTCAAGTTTTCAGTTTATGTGAAAACCGCTGCAATATTAGGAAGACGATGGTGCGACTGCGGCAGTGGTTGGAGGTGGACGTAAACTGGTGGTGGGGCGTTCAGAGTTGAAGTGGAAAGGGAGAAAGTGGATGAGAAAACCGTGTTGTTAGTTACGCACGCGTTCTCTCTTTTCTTTGAATACCTAGTTTTTGTCATTTTTTATTTTTTAAATGAGCAATGACACATGGCAAGCTTTTATTGGGGCAAAGGCATGTGCCTTTGGCGCCCAAAAGGCATTGAAGTGATGCTCCACAATATGGGAGCAACAATTCAAACCATGTAACCGCTCCGTTCATCATCACTTCGAAATGATATACGGTTACAGATTCTGTTGTATTTGTGGACAACAACCTCTTGCCTGCAACACACCGATAACATGCAACTCCTCTATATAAAAGAGACTTAAATAGTCTCCCAAGGTATGATTATTACATTGTTTTGTTAGTGAGGTAAGATCCATTAGTGTATTTGATTAATCAAACGAAAAATACTTAAAAGATAATTTGGTTCGACAGTACTTAAAAATACTTATTTAATGATGTGAGCAAAGACAATTGTTACTTTGAATAGTGATTATAGTGTTAAGTCATTCTTTCACCGTATTATGGATAATATTATTGATAATATTGATCTCCAGATGAAGGAAATTGGAAGAAATTATGAAGTTTAAAAGTCCTACAAAGAGTTAAAGTGTTTCTATGGAAAGAGGCAAGAGGTTATATCTACCTACCAGACATAGATTACAAAGAGTTAAAGATGCATCGACTTCATATTTGAATCAGATCGTTGTTGGCAGCAAAAGTCTGGAGTGGAAGCGCTGAAGTGTATCGTTGATGTGACGATCTTTCAGAAGCAAGGACGCTATGATATAAGATGTGTGTGAAGGACAATAAAGGTGAGTTCTTGGTATAAAAGGTTACCACAATCTAAAGAAGCTTAAAGGAGGCAATCAATTGACTTGGTAGCTGAAATGAGTTTTGAGAAGTGTGTATCGAACTTGGTGGTAAGCAAGTGATTGACGGTATTCATAGTAAATTCAATATCAATTTCAATTTTGCTAGTATTTTAAATTTGGCTTAATAGCAATTTTATCCCCCTAACTTTTTCAAAGTTGCGATTTTAGTCCCTTAAGAAAAAAAAACTACAAAACCGCCCCAAAATTTTGCATTTGTGGCAGTTTTGGCCCCCAAGGCCAAAAAAAATAAAAAAATAACACGTGGCACCTCACTTAGGGTGCCACGTCAGCGTAGACCGAGTCAAAATTGGTCTTGGG
>Ga0315915_1004142_pt1 | contig 18316 bp, 9 predicted proteins | sample MpolbnodulesMG_FD_207738 | JGI IMG/M metagenome (GOLD analysis project Ga0315915, IMG submission 207738) | Medicago polymorpha root nodule microbial communities from Los Angeles, California, United States - branched nodules | ecosystem: Host-associated > Plants > Roots > Nodule | place: USA...
TATTTTACCCTTAAACTTAATTGTATAAAAGAAACTACTTGTTTTTACGATTTCAGAGATCGATGAAAGACAAGCACACATCTAAGCTGTTTATTTTATCTCAAACTGGCTCATATATTTTGCACCAGAAGACATGAATAGGTGAATTAACAGTGAAAAAAAAGAAGGAACAACAAGTAATAATAAGCTAAATTAAACTCAACATAACTCAACACAAATAGAGAGATTAACACACGTGTGAGTTAAGTCATGCACTAGTTTTCAAATTCAAAAAGGGGGCAAACTCACGCTATTTTTATTTACATGGTGAGAGGTTGTGATTGCTATATATGTGTGACTACTAGGTTATTGCAAGGAAGAAGAGAATCCATCGTTAAGAGACAAACACACCAATAAAAATGGGCAATCCCTCCAACCATACTCATAATCTCATTCACCTTATCATGTTTATAATCATCTAAAAAATTCATTTAATTAGTTAGTACTCATTCATAAACCATTAGCTACTGCTACACCAACATAGAACATATCCTCAACCTCTAATAACTCATCACCATGTCTCATCTGTTTTGCTTGAATCATTACTGAAATTTGTTCAATGTTAGAAAAAGGAAATCAATGCATTTGTATAATTTTTACCTTTGCGGTGTTATTTTTTCGTCTTAAACAAATATCCACCGATAATTAAGAATTCAACGAGTAGGTAAATAAAATTTTGACAAGAATATATTGTAGTGTTATGATTATGTTATAGCAAGTGATAATAATAATTCATTTATGAGACACACAAAATATATGCATTGAACGAGTATGATAATAAATTGTTTGCTCCCTTGAGGTATTTTGGTCAGTTTGGTTGGGTGGGAGCAAAACTTGTTGGGAGAAGGGTTTTTTTTGTTTTAAGAATGAAAAGCCCAATAAGTAAAAGCAAATAGAGAAGCCCAATAAGGAACCCTAGGTTCATACATAAAAAACAAGATATAACCTCCATTTCGTATCAGGTTCGGCTGCGACGCAGAAACCCTAGAAGGAGAAGAAGATGCCGGCTGGTCATGGTTTGAGATCTCGCACGAGAGACTCTTTCTCTCGTCCATTCAGGAAGAAGGGTACAATCGCCCTTGCCACTTACCTCAGAACCTATCACATCGGCGATTATGTTGATGTCAGGGTTAACGGTGCTGTGCACAAGGGTATGCCACACAAGTTCTACCACGGTCGTACTGGTCGTGTCTGGAACGTTACCAAACGTGCTATTGGCGTTGAGGTTAACAAACAAGTAAGATTCTAATCAAATCTCATTTCTGAGTTTTAGTTCTGATATTTTCTTTGCAAATGTTTTGAATCACTGTTTAGAGTTTTATACATTTGAAATTTAAGCTGTTTCTTGTGGATTTATTATGTATTTTAGGGTTTCTCATTTTCTATTCGGATCTATGTGTTTTTTTTTTACTTTTGTTCAATAATGTTTATTTTAGTGATATTTTTCTATTGTTTTATTTTCTTGTTAATTGTTTTAATTTGTTAATTGATTTCAGTTCAGTTGAGTATAAATAAGTAAGTATTTGAATTTTGTGAATTTACCAGTGGAATTTATGCTGTTTCATTTTGAGCAATTTAGTAGTTCACTGTGTATGATTTTTTATGTAAATTTGTGTAATAGAGAATCTTTTGTTTTGTTTAATCATCCTGTGCATGAAGCATTCATTTGATCAATGTAATTATATGTTGTTATTTATGTGGTTCATTTCACAGTGTTTGTGAGAGAGTTTATCTGGTTGCGTATGATTTTAGTGTATTGAAATATTGCTCTTTGTGGTTCAGGTGAGGAACAAGATTCTCAGGAAGAGAATCCATGTGAGAGTGGAGCATGTTATGCCTTCTAGGTGCACTGAGGAGTTCCGTTTGAGGAAGATTAAGAATGATCAACTTAAGGCTGAGGCTAAGGCAAAGGGTGAAGTCATTAGCACCAAGCGCAAGCCAGAGGGACCCAAACCTGGTTTCATGGTTGAAGGAGCTACATTGGAAACTGTTACTCCAATTCCATATGATGTGGTTAATGATCTTAAGGGAGGATACTAGTCATTTTATATTTTCCTAATGTTTTTTAGACTGTTTTATTTTGTTTGGAATTTTGTGAAATTCAGAGCCAGTTTTTTGTGTTGTTTATTCTGAATACATCTAGATTTCCAATTATTATCTTCATTAGTATATCTTTTTAATAGTGTGGTTTATGAGTATTGCTTTTGGGTCGTGGTACTGATCGTTGCCATGGGTATCTTTCTTCCTCTAAAGAAGTAGAATGCGGTTGTTTCGTTGCTGCTGACGTGATTTTCTTCAGTCTTCACACTAATTTATATGATATGTTTTAACAATAGTTTCCAAGTATTTCATACAAATGTTGCTCAGCCAATTTGAAATTTATTATAGTTTAGGAAGCCTAACTCCTAAGGAATGACTTACTTCTAAAAGGTTTCTGGTATAATCCTTTCATAAAAACGTGGTTTCTTGTATATCAAGTTTTTAATTTTAACGTCGTGGTATAAATTTAAGTGTTGTCGGGTACTATAATCCTTTCATAAAAAAAGGTTTCTTGTATATATATCAAGTTCTTAATTTTAATGTTGTGGTATAAACATTGACCGATAAAATTTGGTTTTTAAGCATAAAATTTATTGACCGAAATGCACGTGAGTGTGCTTTTGTAATGTTTTTACCAACAAATTGGCATGACTTGTGTTTGAGTTTTACCAACAATTTTTTTTGGGTCAATTGAACCTTTTTTGGGTCCTTTGAAGTGATGTTTTGGTTTCAAGATGCTCTTGAATGTGTGATGGACAGTGCATCCTCGTTGAGAGATGGTGCGAATACTTGAGGAACAACAAAATGAGATCAGTAGAAAGACGATTGTAGGGCACTATTTCTGATTCATCAATGTGTAGATCAATTGTAGGGCATTATTTCTGATTCATCAATGTGTAGATCAAGAAATCTATGAGAAGATTATGCAATGTGAAACATTGACTTTCATATTGATGGATGAATGGTATTGACGGATGCATGGGATACACTTGGAAAGGCATATGGTGGTGATGGCAAATTTTAAACGATGAAATTGCAAAACTTAAGGAAGCAATAAAAGATTCTGCAAAAGGGGGAACAAGAAAGGATGGCCGATTTATCGTCAGGTTGGTAGCTTGAACCACTCAAATGTGTACCAATGGTGAAATGGTTACGGATCAAGTGAAGGTAAAAATTTGAAAGGATCAAGTGAAGTTTCAAATTTACGGATCAAAGGATCTCACAGAGATGAAATTTGAAAATAAACACAAAGTTGAGAATCGAAGAAAAAGAATGGTAAGGCTAAAGTGAATGTTGCAGAGCAAATACTAATGGCACATTCCTACAATAAATGTGGGAATGATGGGTGGAAGAACATGAAAGGAAAAGGAAACGGAAGAACAATAAGCAAAAGAGCCATAGTAATGAGAAATGAGGAAATTCTAAAAATGAAAAATAGGGAAACAACAAGAAAGGTGAAGGAAGCATCAACAGTGGTAGAAAGAAATCCAACAAAGAAAAGATTCAGTGCTACAATTTCTAATTTTGTTGATGAGTGCAAGAACAACAATGTACCAAAAATAAAATATGATGAAGCTCAATTTATTCATGATGATCAAATGTTGTGATGTAGATGAAAATTACCAAACTAGAACCTGATCCTACATAGTGGTGGTATCTTGACACTGGACGCTCAAATCAGATGACTTGTCACAGGGACTGGTTTTGTGAACTTGATGAAAATATCAAAAGAAAAGTGAAGTTTGCAGATTATAAAGCGGTGATGGCAGAAGGAGTTGGAAAAGTAGTGATTCAAAGAAAATATGGGAATAAATATCTAATTACTGATGTTCAAAAACAGGACATTAAAGATTGGAATTATAGTACTAGATCATGAATACTTTACTACTGGAACTGAGGAGATAATGTGGATATCATGTAGTTTGTGCTTATAGGCCATTTAATACTACTTTGAAGAAGATTATAATCAGCAATGATGTTACTTTTGACAGAGAAAGAGTTTGGAAATGGAAAATTAATGATGTAAACAGTAGAGGTGATCCAATAAAAATAAATTTGGAAGCTGATCAAGTTAATAGACAAAATGATCATGATGACAAAGATGCTGAGCAAAATCAAGCAGAAATTGAAGAAGTCAACGATGCAGGAACTGTTAAGCAGCCGAGAAGGTCAACGATAGTAAGACGACCATATCAAAGGTTGAATGACTTTAAAATATTTCGCGATTCTGTCAAAGGTGAAGATGAAAATCTCTTGCAACTAATTTTGATGGTTGAGGATGAACCAGTGACACTGAATCAAGCCTTAGAGAGTTCACAATAGAAAGAGGCAGTTGAGGATAAATTGAGATCAGTTCAGACTTGTGTGGAAGCACTTCAGGCCAAATATTTTTGATTGGGAAAGCACTGGTCTCACGGTGTTCTTAAAAGAAAAATGTAGCAGCACTGACAAGCTGCGACACATAATACATAGCCAGAGCTAGACAAGCACATTGGCTTGAAATGTTAACGAAATACTTGAGCACAAAAGAGGTGCAAGTGTAGAGACTTCTGCTGTGTTTGGAGTGGCGTTTAGTTAGGAAATACCACTTCCCAATGCATTTCTAATGCAAGAATTTAAAAGCTACAAGAGGTAGCTTTTGGCGTCTGGACAAAAGAAAACGCTGTAACAAACACAACATTAAAGTTGATAACAAATCTGCTATAGACTTAGCAAAGTATTAAGTATCACATGGTCACAGCGAACTCAGAAATCAAATTTTATTTTCTTAGGGATTAATAAACCAAGGGATAACTAATTGCTTGACTTTGAATACTTTGAGTCAAACGAGAAACTTGTTGGTATCTTAACAAAAGCTTTGAAAACAAGTATATTCGACGAGGGGAGGAAAGCTAGGGATGTGCAACTTAGTTGTCTTGAATTAAGATGGTGTAATGTAGAGGAACTCAATTACCTTAATTGCCTATTATTGTAAGAGTGTAACTAACTGAAACTTGGTTAATAAGTTATTAGACAAGTCACTTTCTATGTTATACTAACTGATATAAAAGATTAGAATATGTGTATATCATTAACTTTTTTGATACCTTATCAGTTCACTCTCTCCTTTAGCATTTTATAATCCTTCGTTCTTCTGTATTACATGTGCGTGTAAATCTCTCGTGAGATTCAAGTGCATGTGTGTGAGTGCGCTTTCAAAGTGTTTTTCCCCAGCAAAAAACATAATAATTTATAAATATTATTATTTTGTTGTTTGTATTTTACCCTATTCAGTTGAAAAACTTTAGTGGGGGAGTCTATTTTTTTTTATTTATTTCTCACCTCCTTCCCCACCGTCTCTCAAGACACAATTTTGTGCTTACATATTTTAATGTTAACCCATCCCTTTTTAAGTAACGGTATTGATAATTCAGAGTTGAGTTGATCTAGAAATTAAACTCAAGTTCTATCAAAAGATTCATATTTGGTAAGACTTACTAATCACGCGAGTTCAATCACTTGATTACAATTTTTAGCTTATATTGAACATCTTATAACTTATATCAATTTTATATATACTACTTCAAATAGCTTATAACTTAAAATCCTATAACTCATTATTTGTTTCTCTCAATTTTATCCATATTATTTTAATTGTAAAAAACATAGCTTTTGAATGTCATATGCATCTTCAATTGTTAATTTGATAAAAAAACTAGCACACTACAAATTTAATCAACTAATTCATTCATTATAAAGCTATCGATTAACTTATTAGTCATGTATAAGTTTATTTGTTATAAAGGTTTGTCAACTATCTCTTACCCCTCCGACCTTTATTATAAAAAACAATTGTGTTTTTAGATTTATTGAATATATGATATATTTGATCTATTATAGAACAAATATATTAATTATTCGATGAATCTAAAAAATCAATTATTTTTTATAATAAACAGAAGAGAGTATTTTTTACTAAACAAAGTCTTAACAATACCTATACTTATACTCAACTTTTATTTATTCCTTTTTAAAAAGAAGACTTACGGTTAAAGATTCAAAAAAGGAAACAATTGTTAAATTTTATGTAGAAAAAAGTCAAATGCACAATTTACAAGATAAATTTTTTACTTTTGGTTTCTTAACAAATGCCCTTATGACACTTGTTAGCATTTCCCATTCTAGAATTACAATTGAGTTTAAATGTAAGTAGTTACTTAGTTAGTTACTCACCCTGTCTCTAATTTATAGTCGTTTAAGGTTTGTGCACGATTATTAAGGAGATGATTAATTGTTTTACTAAAATACTCATATTAATTGTAATTAGTGGAGTAGTTAAGTTGTATAAAATTTAATAAATAAGGGTATAATAATAAGAAGAAAAAATAATAAATGTTGCATAGGTATTTTATAGTGACAATGATTTTGAAAAAAATAAATTAAAGAGACATTTATTGTGAGAAGGTAGAAGTAATTAAAATATTGTCGGATATATTAATAACATCTGATTCAACTCACAATGCTGAGATAATTAAACCATCATCTTACATGATGAGTAATATGCAAATCCAAAATGTTTCTTTTCTTGTGTAAATTTTTAGACATGTTTACATGAAAGAAAAGAAAAGAAATCAATGTCCGACAATAACATAAGAAGCGATCCTACAGTACAACTACAAACACACTTGGCACTCCTGTCACTTCTATATTCATAGGATAAAATATTGCGCAGTTGTCCCCACGTTTTGTAATGGACAATTTTTTTTCTATTTTGAGACATTCTACGAGTACCAGCAAGTTTATTCAAGAAAGATAATAAAATTGCAAAGTTTATTCATTCAATTCAGAATCAAAATTAAGAGAAAGAAGAAAGTTGTCAAATTTGAAATCCAACCAAGAGTGGCAAAAAAATTACTGGAACAATGGAAATTTTGACTAAAACTGTCTGATGAGGTAAATAATAAACCTTATAAAAAAAATGATTTATACTGAATATAGAGACATAAACAAATAGAAAATAATTATAGCCTCATCTATCTCTCTTCTTTGCAATTCGCATTTCTTTTATGCAATTACTTTCAATTTGTCTGTAAAACCCTAATTTCGATCCCTTTTCCTCTTTCTCTCTCTAAAACCCAATTTTATCTCTCTAACAAACAAATTTCGATCCTTTTTCACAGTCTCCAACCGATTTGTTGCTCGATTTATTCATCCAATTTCAATTTCCCTGAAATCCCCAATTAGATCCAAAGGTGGCTTTAAATTGAATTAGGGTTTGAATTGAGGTGATTCAAGGCTGGCGGGTATTGAGGTGAAGTAAATGGCGGATCCGCCTGGTATCCGCCACCATAAAAATTGCTTCAATTACGGTGTTGTTACCATTGATTGTTGTGGGTTACAGTTTTTGGATTACGGTGAAAAGTGAAGAATGCTGAACGTGCTGCGTGTGCATCTTCCTTCTGATATTCCCATTGTAGGCTGTGAGCTCACGCCTTATGTGCTCTTACGCCGGCCTGACAAGACCGTTACAACCGACGATGTCTCCGAATCCGCTCCATTAGATGGTCATTTTTTGCGCTATAAGTGGTTAGTGTTTCTCAATTCATTTCCCTCTTTTAAGCCCTGTTTTGATAAATAACTTAATTGCATAAGCGCTTATCATAAATAAAATAAAGTCAAAGCTTTTATCCTATAAGCTATAAGAAGATATGGAGAGTTGTTTGATAAGCTCAAATATGTTAATCTGAACATATCCTTAAGTTATGTTTGTTTTTTCTATTGTCATTTTGTCTAATGTAGATATTCAATTTTGAATTTTGATGACTTTGGGTAGTTAATTCAAGTGATTTTGCTTTTGTTATATATAAAAAAAAATCCAGTATCTATCAGCTTATCAGGTTTTTCTTCGGCTGGCAGAGTGATAATTTGAACTTCAATGTATGGCTAGCTAGGAGTTGTGTTAGTTCTTTAGAGTTTTTGTCGTTGGTCTTATTTTATTTGTATTGAGTTTTCATGTATTAATTAATATATGCTTAGTTTTGGGTTGGAAGTAGGCGTAATATAGGTGTTTATTTGGTTTTCTTATTTTTTCCCATTCACCGTCAATATGTTTGTTTAAACAGTACAGTCAAATTTATTTATTTAGTTAGTTATTTAGTTTCCCCCATGTTATTAATGTAGTTTTGTTTGCATTGTTAATGCCAGTATTTTCTTTGGATAACGAAAGCTCGTGCTAAGATTGTAGTTTCTGGACTATTTCCTGTGTAATCTATATTTTGTTACCTTCTACTTTACTTTTCTTTGCAAACTATTTTGCATCATCATTGCTAATTCATGCAATCATTCAAATATTCTCCTTTGTGTACTCCACTGGCTAATGCAGTATTGCATGACTTATTTATCCTCACATTAATGTCCCAGGTCTTATCCTTTGCAGTATTAGCGTGCACATGATTTTATTATTCACATATATCGAAATTCAAGTATGTGTTGTACATATTATTGTTTCTCAATAAATCACGTGCCATTTAAATTTTAGCCATAAACACCAACAGGATATGGTATTTCTCTTTCACTGATATCATCGTGGAGAATGGAGATGGATATTTTTGTTTTGGTTTGTACAGATGGGATTGGTTATTAGTTCTCCTGAAGTTTTTATATTGTTTTTTAACTGTAAAATGAATCCTACATTTTCGGCTAGGTATGGTTGATCATTTGAATTGTCGTTTTTTTTTACCAAAGCAAACTTAATTCATATCATTACTTAAAATAGTGTCAATACAAGGAGGACAAATCTCAAAGACACGGTGACTAGCCCAAGAACAGGCCGCCCCAACAAGAGTGTGAGCAGCCATGTTCGCTTGTCGCCTAACAAACTTTACCTCAAAGTCGGGATGTAAAACTAAAATAGACTTAATAAGAGAAACTAATGCATGAAACTTGGACCTGCCACGTGTTGGGGAAGAGATACAATCCACAAGCGTATTTGAATCCGATTCAAAAATTACTCTATGCCAATCTTTGTCATTGGCTACCTGAATAGCATAATATACTACAAAATCGGTATGGGGTATGCTTTCTATGTAATCAATGATTCGGCATGCTTGTTGGGTGACATCAGCTTTTTCTCGTCCTTCGTGAAATTTAGACATAGATAATTATTGAAGATTATGGCATTATGGGTCAAAATTTGGACGAGGGTTGCATGCAATTTAATTAACGGATAAAGTTGGTTACTTAAATAATTGCTTATGATTATTTTGATTATGTTCAAGACCAATTTGATCCAGAATACCTTTTGTAATTTTCCTGTTGATAAAAGTTGAACTTTTTACATCTCCTATTTAACAATATCATTTGATTTGGCAGGTATCGTGTACAGAGTGATAAAAAGGTTGCTGTTTGTAGTGTGCATCCATCCGAGCAGGCCACATTGCAGTGCCTAGGTTGTCTTAAGGCTAAAATACCTGTTTCCAAAAGTTACCATTGCAGTCCAAAGTGTTTCTCAGATGCATGGCAGCACCACCGAGTCTTACATGACCGTGCTGCAAGCGCAGTTAATGAAAATGGAAATGAGGAGGAGGAGGTATTTGGGAGATTTAATAATTCTGGGTCTGGGTCAATCAATACCAGCTTATCCTCGTCTGCTTCTAGTGCTAACCTGACAAATGGGTCTGCAACTGTGTATCCTACAACTGTTTCACAACGAAATGGCAGTGAAACTTGGTTTGAAGTTGGACGATCAAAGACATATACCCCATCAGCCGATGACATTGGTCATGTCCTTAAATTTGAGTGTGTTGTAGTTGATGCAGAGACAAAACTTACCGTGGGGCACACAAACACTATACTAACTTCCCGGGTCATTCCAGCTCCCTCACCTATCCCTCGCCAACTGATACCTGTTGACGCGATGGGTAGTTTGGATGTGGATGGGCGTATAACATCATCAGGAACTTTTACTGTTTTATCATACAACATATTGTCTGATTCATATGCCTCAAATGATCTATACAATTACTGCCCTTCATGGGCTCTATCCTGGCCCTATCGCAGACAAAACTTGTTACGAGAAATAGTTGGTTACCGTGCCGATATTATTTGTCTCCAGGAGGTATATAAATGTTATTTGTCTATGGTTTTATTGTTGAGAAACTTAATTTAATAAGTGTGCTGATATTCAACTCATCTTATTCAAGATATTTCTGGGTTGATGTTGAATAAAAAACATCTGTTTTATTGTTCCATATGAGATTGATTGTCCCCCATCAATTAAAAGAGTGTATGTTAGACAAAATAAGAGGACTTCAAGGGAAATCAATAACTGTAACAGCTATCATTGAGGCAGCAACATGAGTTATTTAGAAGAGTCGAAGTTAGTTACTTGAAAAGGATAAATAGGAGTCAGTTAGTAGTGAGAAAACAGTTTGCTGTATTTCATATTGTGTAGGCGAGAACAAGCCTCTCGAATGTTTTAGAGTGTCGATTCTCATTTTATGTTTGTTCTCATTTTGTACTCTGGTTTAGTTCTTGCCCCATTGACAGAGCTCAACCATTTCTTGTGAACAGTACAAGTAATTCAATTCAGCGAATTACCAGTCTTAACATAAATGTTTTTGGATCGCAAAAGCTTGACTGATGTTGCCTTTGGCATATTGTAGCCTGTCCAATTTCCTTTTCCTTTTAAAATCATATGTGAATGAACTTAAGTAGGTGGATTTTTTTGGGCTGTGGTATTGTGGTGGGATGATCCAGTTAATCTTAGTCATTTTGTGATGGAATTCATTTCTTCCCCCGTTAATCTAACTCAACTAAATTCCTCGTATTTGTATTTTGCATCTTATATTCTAACAGGCTCTCTATCAGTTAACATGCATTCTGTTTGCTCTCAGGTTCAAAGTGATCATTATGATGAATTTTTCGCTCCTGAACTGGACAAACATGGCTATCACGGTCTTTACAAGAGAAAAACAAACGAGGTTGTTACAGTATTCTGATTTCTTATAGTTCTAAACTCATGAGTTTTTAAGACTTTTTTATATTAATGTATTTATGGTGGGTTCACAGGTATATAATGGCAACATAAATACAATTGATGGTTGTGCAACATTTTTTCGTAGAGACAGATTCTCACATGTGAAGAAATATGAGGTTAGAATTTGGTTTTATGTGTGCAGTAGTACTTTTAAGTTTGTACACTATAATTATTGTTTGCTTGCTTGCAGGTTGAGTTTAATAAGGCTGCACAGTCTTTAACAGATGCCATGATTCCAACCACTCAGAAGAAAATTGCCTTGAATCGGCTGGTTAAGGTAGCTTATTTTACCAAATATTGCACTTATGTTTTCTGAAAGTCATTGCTTCTTGGAACCTGTACTTACAAAGTTTTCTTTATATTTTTAGGATAATGTCGCACTAATAGTTGTTTTAGAAGCAAAAGTTAACAATCAGCCTGTTGATAATCCAGGGAAAAGACAACTTCTGTGTGTGGTATAGTCTTTTAGCCTGCTTTTAATTGTTACTCTTGCCTTCAAGGCCCACAATTTGTGATACTGTATTTTATATCTACATTGCGTATGAGTTCAATTTTTTTCCATTTTCCTGTTTTTAGTTGTACCATGTATTATCTTTTGAATGATATGCCCTTTTCTACTGTCATGCTCCGTGAACGTTCTTTTCTTGTGTATTGTCATCAGTAAAGGTTGCCATTTACAATAGAAATTATGACTATTCTGGCAACTTATGAGGTGTATGCTTGTTTTTCTTCAAAAAAATTCTAAAGAGATAACATATGTGTGGTTCAAGTATTTAAAAAATCATTATTCATATATTCCTCATTTGAAGATGTTGTAATTCTCATCTCTCCATGCTTTTTTCTTTTGTTGGTTTAGATTAAAACCTTTTTATCGGTGATATAGATATCTATTACTAACTCTCGTGTTGCTTGTGGGCTTTAGGCAAATACACATGTAAATGTCCACCAAGATTTAAAGGATGTCAAGCTCTGGCAGGTAAGTCATTTCTTTTACGTGTTATTTCTGACCGGTTTGTTTATTTTGAATGCAACATGAATTAATTTAGTACCCTTTTTAGGTGCACACTCTCTTAAAAGGATTGGAGAAAATTGCCGTCAGTGCAGACATTCCAATGCTGGTTTGTGGAGATTTCAATTCAGTTCCGGGAAGGTTTGATTGCTTCTCTTTTTCAATACTTTTGTTCTGCAAGAGTTTCGTATCAGAAATCTGTTTTTAAAGGTTATGTTTTGACTTTGTTGTAGTGCTCCTCATGCACTTCTTGCAATGGGCAAGGTAGACCCATCCCACCCTGATTTAGCAGTTGACCCGCTCAACATATTGCGTCCTCATAGCAAATTGATTCACCAGTTGCCACTGGTAATGTATAGCAACACCTGGAATAGTTTGTCTAATATTATGTACTTTTTCCAGGTCTCCCACTGTAATTGTACTCTTTCCTCAATTTTTGGTCCTGATTTTATATTTATTGGTTGTGGGTTGTTGGTTAAATACATTTTCAGGTCAGTGCTTATTCTTCGTTTGCAAGAACGGTTGGTCTTGGATATGAGCAGCATAAGCGGAGAATGGATAGCTCAACAAACGAACCTTTATTTACAAATGTCACTAGAGATTTTATTGGCTCTCTTGATTATATATTTTACACAGGTGAGCTATCTTGCAACATCAACTCATTTGATTAGTTCAACATCCTATTTGCCTTTTATTTAGTGAATTGTTGGTGGTTTCAGCGGATTCATTGGTTGTTGAGTCATTATTAGAGTTATTGGATGAGGAAAGTTTGAGGAAAGACACAGCACTACCTTCTCCTGAATGGTCCTCAGATCATATAGCTCTCTTAGCTGAGTTTCGCTGCTGCAAAAATAAACCCAGGCGATGACTCTTAACTAATAAGGTACCATTATTCCTCCTCCTCTCATATAATCTCATTTTTGTATATACTTTTGTATTATATATGCTTTATTTGCATTGGTTTTTCAAAGGTCAAATTCTCACTTACCAATCCTTTTATGGAGAGATCTGTTTTAGCATTCATATTTTTATGTTATCATTTGATGGACGCCTTATTGGCTTAAAGCGTTTTTGTACATGCTTGTTAGATCAGGATATGAATTGTGAATTGGAAGGCCAATTTTTCCAATTGAGTCAAAATGTATCATGAATCATACTATGCATGATTATTTACACCAGTATCATGTAACCTTTTGCTGCAAGACTGCACTTTACCGAAGTGCTGGTGGTTTGTGTCTGTTTCTGTCTTTGGTTTTGTTTTTCTTTAATATCCCATTGGACAGGGTTTGAGTCGTTTTTTTTGTATGCCTGGATGGCAAGATGTTTCAGTTCGTTATTGATGACAGGCTCTTGATTTTTGTAGGACAGATCCAGTGACACGTAAAGAAAAAATGTCGAAAGAAGCATCTCGTTGATAAGTTATTGTTGTAAAAGTAGTGGCAGATCATGCCTTTGTCTTTTTCTCAGGTATCTCCGTGTGGGGTTTCCTGCAATGATCTGCTTTGTATTATGCCACCTTTGTTTTATAGAAAAATATGATAATGCCTTACTGATATGCCTCCTTCACCCACCCCCTCCCCAATCTATTTATTTCCTTATTAACTGAATATTTCTTCTTATACTTTCACTAGCTCAGTACATGTAGCAATTTTCTAGTGATCCCATCGTCAAGCCAGTCCGATTGTGCGGCTGATGAGCTTAGGGCATTAGTATCTCCAATAATTGCAGTGATAATCTTCACAGTTACGTTCTTTTGTATCTTCTATGTTCATCACTAAGATATCGAAGTTGAAATGCTATACTGATGTTTTTTTTGGGGTGAACTACTGATATTTAAAATGCACTGAAATACTTACCAATACAGGATGAGTTTTCTATCATGGCATTAAATATCTTCACAGCATTGATTTTATTATCTCTTCGAATGCATTGTTACAAAGGACATTACAAGTTTAGTACCTGAATTTTCCACCCTGCCTCTAAAATGCTGATATTGATGGCAAATGAAAATTTGCTCCGTGTTCTGTGAAAAATTCATTTACATGTTTTCTAGGTATGATGTGATTGGAAAGCACTTCTAATGTGTTTTGGCATAATGATTTGTTGGGATTACCTGTAAAATTTGAAGAACTCATTGTTGCCATTAAGTATTTTATTTTATTGTGGTTGAGGGGAATGTTGTTAGATTGTCAAAGAAGCTCCACAATTATAGCTGCTACCGAAAAAGCAGAATTACTTTAGTAATGTTCCAATTATCATCTTTTGAGCGACTTTTTTTTTCTTTTTCTTGAATGACAAATGTTAGTAGTTAGTTTGTTAGATTAACATTTACTCCTTTGTCCGGGTTTGAACCCAGGACCTCCAACTCCTTTTCCCTTAGCTCAAACCAGTTGAGCTACCAAACCTCCTGAATCGTATGTCATTCAATTGTAAGTTGCATATTAATGTTATTCAGTTTCTTTCAGAATTGGGAGTTTATAACATCAGATGAAAATTAAAATTGTTATCTAGCACTAGTACTCACTATATTGACAAGTGGCATCTGATTAACATTTGAAACTGTAAGTTCTTTTGGCACAAGAGTTTGGGTTTTGGATGGAACAAGGCGCTTGTTGCACTAGTACGCAAGCAGTTTCTGATAAACTACAAAACACTACTTTTAAGATGCAATATTTTTTTAAGCAACTTCTGCTGTGGGCAGATGCTAAAACATTGTTTGAAATTCCAATGGTGATCCCCTTTAGAGTAGTATCCCATGGTCCTACGAATCCTCAAGATGAAGACAGTGGACTCATTAATGTCGGTTTGACACATACAAGCGGATACAAATGGGATTTTCACAACTTAACTCTTGTTTTTTCGAACTAGCATTGATTACATCACCAGCTGAGACTGTGATGATAAGGAGATCCTGCACCTTCTGCTGGACGATGCCACTATATATGTGTGAACAATATATGTAATGTGAACGATTGAAATTATTAAAGTGGGATAGAATGGTGATAATAACAAAGAATGACTTGGTTTAAGTGGTAAGAGGCTTAGATTTCTTAAGTAATGAGGGGTTTGATTTATGACTCGTGTACGGAGAAAATTCAAATTCAATTGGAAGGGGAAAACCCACTTCATGTGTCTCATGCTATTCAACGGAGATTAGTCGATTTTAAATGATAGTGAAAATTTTGTGCTAATAACATTGTAACCAAAAGAAGAAGAATGGCGAAGACAAAATAACCTCAAACTATTCTTCCACAATGTCGGGAATTAATATTTGAGTTCTAGCTGAGATTTTTCATATTTAGTGTCAGACACGTATTGAAGATTTCCCCCAATGAAAAGAAATTGTGGTTAATGAAAAAGAAGCTAAAGAGGCTATCTATAAATATTCGTATAGTCTCATCTCTGTATGTATCTGAATATACTTAAATCTTTAAAGAGGCTAACAGGTATTTGATTTATACACATTATAACTACTACTAATAATAATAGTAATAAGCATTACTCTTATTTATGCACATTATCACTACTACTTTTTTTTTTAAACAATTATTACTACTAATAATAAGAGTAGTACTAAGCATTACTCTGATTTATGGGTGACTCTAATGTGCACTTCAAAAAGGCGGTCCAATGGTGAACATTGAATTTCACCTGTTATAGTAGGTTAACATGCCTTTTCTTTTCAAATATTATCTTTAAAAAGAATAGACTTAAAAAACTACATTATTAAATAAGTATAAATAAGGTGTGCTTGCAACTCAAAATATCGTGCATACTTGGTTTTTTTTAGTAGCAAGCAGTTTTGCTGTGCCTTAAATTTTCAATTGAAAATAACTACGTCTACATGTTATAAATGTTGATTTCAAACAAAATACTGAACTCTTGTTAGTTTAATATGCAACGTTATTTTTTAATGTTAGAGTGAGAGAGAAGATGAGTGTGTGAAAAAGAATGGAGGTTTGATTTGGAGGAAGAAGGTGGATTTAGTGGAGTGATTTCCCTTTTTTTGGAATTTTTTTAAACAAAAAAATGTTAATTTTCCACATTGACTAGTAACTCAGTGAATGGAAAATGGTGTAAAAAATGTTAATTTTCCACATTGACTAGTAACTCAGTGAATGGAAAATGGTGTAAATTTGTTGAGTCAAAATCACTCATTTTAAACTTGAGAGATCACACAATTCTAAAACTTAGGGGACCAACAATGCAATTAAGTCTAAGTAATTTTTTTTTGACGGAATATATTTAGTAGTTATGAAGTTTTTTTTTTTAAGGATATAAAGTATTTTTTTTTTTTATTAAGTTAGTCTGTATAAATATCTGCATCAATGTGTAGTTTTCAATTTGGGGAATTAGGAGACAAAACATAGATTAGATATTTTTTAACCAAAACCACAAAACTAGAGACTAACACAATGATGGATTTTTTTTTTGGTAAGAATTAAACTTAATAATAAAATATTTTATATGAATTAAACATATATTTAAGTGTTTGCATTATAAAGATAATAGAATTAAGTTTTTTAGAGAAAAAAAATAATAGAAGAAAAAACACAAAGCAGAAAGGAGAATGAAAATATGATAATTTGGGTTACTTGTTTGGATGGAAATAGATCATTTATTCAAGGGTTCTGTTCCTTAAATACATGAGCTGGAAAATATATCATTTATTCAAGCCAAAGCCAAAGCCAAACAAGTAACCCATCTATTTTTGAAGCTGAGGGTACACATTTTTGTATTATTAAAGAATTGGATAACTAACTAAGAATCACACTCTTCTTCAAAAATAAAAGAAATTCCAATAGCATGCAGTGCTACGGTGGGTTCTAGTCTACATGAACATTATATATTAGAGATACCAATGTTCAAAGAAAAATAGCTCATGACAACTGCACTTTTCTCTATACTAGGAAAACCTCAAAAAGGGCAATAATATAATATATAAACTAAATCATAGAAACAAATATGCTAACGAGTCCTACAACTTGAACAAAAACATGAATGAGGAAGGACCAAAAACTTTGCCTGGATTTACCCTGTATGCCACTAAGTGCTAAGATATAATTGGAGGGTCTTCACTTCATCTTCTAATTCTCATTTGTGATCTACTGTTATGCAGTTTATGCGCAGATGCACATATATAGTACATGAGAGCATCTCTCCCTTGCTATGACATACCAGTTAGTCTGTGTATGTATATATATAAAAAATGTTTGGTGGACACTCCGTTGGGTGTATACACGTTGATGGAGAATGATGTCGATAAATTACGACGGAAGATATAGAGATAAAATGAGGTGTAAAATGACCAGGCAAATATCAATATTGATATAATTCTAATGCAATTTAGCTATGTTTGTCTGGTATCTCAAAATAGTTTGGTAGGACATATACCAACTAATATACTGTTGTTGAAATACATGTATTAATTATTGGAAAGATTCTAAAGACAGAAGATCTCCTACCATTATATATATACATATATGTAACTAGCACATGTCACTGCATCTATGCATAATCAAATTAAATCCATACGAAAAAACAAGGGGGGACAGGGACAGGGGTTTCTCCATCTGCATTGTTGGGGGGCAATGGTGTTATAAATTCGGACATTCAAGTTATTTATTTGTATGAATAATAATGTTCTGATGGATATGAATTACTTTTTGCTTACACTTTTTCTCTGCATTTACATGTCAATTAAACAGTAGTGAGAAGACAGTTTATATAGGACAATATGCAAGACAATTGTAAGTCCTTTTTAACATGAGGATTTTAAATTACAATAATGATACATTTTTTTTAAGCATACAATAATGATGTTTATACACCTCATATTTTTCAACATTTCATTTTATCTTTAGAGTAAATTACACTCTCCTCCCCTCAAAGATGCTTGAATTACACTCCCCTTCCCTCTTATGTTAAAATATACACCCCCCTTCCCTCTTATTCAAAACATATTAGAAAATATTTCAATCCCCTCCCTTAAAAGAAACATGAATTACATTTCCCTCCCCTCTTATGTTAAAATCTACACTTTACTCCCTCAATGATTTTTTTTTTATTTCTAATGATTTTGGATCTATTTTAATATAACCAAAATTTAAATACATATTTTTTGGTTATTTTTTTCACAATTTGATTAACATATAATTTTAAACCCTATTATAAAATATGAAACAACTCAAAATAAAATTTAAATATGTGAA
>Ga0315915_1004143_pt1 | contig 18315 bp, 11 predicted proteins | sample MpolbnodulesMG_FD_207738 | JGI IMG/M metagenome (GOLD analysis project Ga0315915, IMG submission 207738) | Medicago polymorpha root nodule microbial communities from Los Angeles, California, United States - branched nodules | ecosystem: Host-associated > Plants > Roots > Nodule | place: USA...
CACCCCACCCGGACTCAACGCCAACAGTACCCTGCTGCATCCAACACAGTTCCTTCCTACAATTATTGGAAAGCAGTTGGATTAGACAACATACCAATAATTAAGTTGGACTTGGATGATAACTATGATTATAACCCCCTAGGGAAAAAGTAAAGACAACTGAGGCATATTTACCCAATACTCAAGAAGTCTTTAACCGAAGTTAAATCCACCAGATGGGACCGGAAGGTCATTGCCTCCAAAATTAAAACCAGGTTGAGAACCATCGCCTGGTGGGAGTGTCTCATCTTCATCTTCCAACCAATATGTCTCGAGAATTTTAACAGCCTTCTCATAAATTTCATTGTTGTCATGACTCTGCAGGTTCTCAATCTTTTCCAATCCCTCAGCATCATCTATCATCTGAGCATACAAGTTGACATCTGCAGCGTTACCAAAGCTTTTCTCTGCTTCTCCGATCTTCAGAATATTCTCAAGACCTTCTAAACAGACGGTAACAATTCTTGGATCGGGGCAAACAAGAAGATCACACAGAGGCTTAATGCAACCCTGGCTCACCAAGTACCTTGTAACAAAAATATTTGGTAAGTTATCACCTAAAATCTCAATGTTTCCAGCATGAAGCAGAGCCAAAAAATAAATATTAAGAATCACTTCACATACTTGATTTGCTCATGGGTACCACCAGATGTAGCATTGGAGAGTGCCCATGCAGCTTCTTTTTTAATGTCAAACTCAGCATTTTGAAGAAGATTGACCAGAGGAGCAATCAGTCCGGCTTCAATAACAGCCTACATCATACATAAATGGTTCAGAATGCCTTTTTCAGTAAATAAGCTAACTAAAAATCACTTCAAAGTAAAATGAAAACAAAATTCAAGACCCAAAACAGAAAACAAAATGCCAATAGTCAAGTAATTATTGATATATATAATTGAAATGGTACCACACCTGTCTTTTCTTAAAAAAATAGTCAAGTAGTACAATACATTCCCTTCGGTAATGTATTTACAACAGGATGGTAAATAAGGGTTTAGTCACCTAACAATCAAACCATTACTCTAATTGGTGTATAACCTGGGAACTAAATATACCCACAAGACTACAATGGTTGTTATTGCACCGGACCTCCATGTTAAACATCATATGATACCCAAGAACATCAAACTTGAATAAAAGCATAAATTAATATGAAATTAAAATTGCATTTTATTAGACAGGATATTTAACATCAATGAGTTATCATAAACATTGGATTTACAGGTTACCTGGATCTGCTCTTTGTTTCCAGCTGTAATGTTTGATATAGTCCAGCAAGCTTCTTTCTTAATGCTTTTTTTGTGATTATGGGTCAACAGACTCAAAAGACATGGGAGTGAACCATGACCAATAATAGCCTGACAAAGAGTCCCAACAAAATCAGATAACTCTCAAAGGTGACGCATGAGAAACACACGCAAAGATTAATGGTAATAAATAGTAGTGATCACTGTCCCTGTGAGCATAACTCATTGGTAGGGACATCGCAATATGCAGGGACCGGGGTTCTCCATTTACTCCTAGCCAGCCATTAGCATACTTGACCAAAGAAATAATAGTAAGGATCACCAGAAATGACTATCAAGCGTATGGTTACATACTTCCCAGGCCAAAATTTCCCCACCCCCTAAAAAAACATGATTCGTAGGCTAATGTTTTGAAAGTTATCAATCAAGCTTCAACAACCACATACTTTAGCATTTTGGTGTTTTCCCTAAATCAAATTAGACTTGCAAAATATAACTATCAATAATTTCAAGTTTATATTTGCTACCAACACAACACTAAATCAGTACTTTATTTCAGGTCATTTATTTCAAATTTTAATTTGTTTACTAAAGTTACTAACAACACTAATTAAAGTACTTCACTAGGTAAAAGTTAAATTTAATTAGAAATAATTAGGTAGCGACCAGTTGTTGAACAATTCACAAGCCATTATGACATTACCTGAGTCTGCGCATCATCTCCCGTTACAATATTTCCCACCGTGCGAAGTGCAGGGATCAGCACTGAAGGAGATGGGTGCCTACAAAACATGCATATAAATTTAGAGTCAAATTAATCAATAATTGCAAAAGATCATTGGTCAAATAAGAATAGAAGAATCGTTACTCACAGAAGAAGCTGCACCAGTCTGCCACATACACCTGCCTCAATCACCGCTTGGATTTTGTCATTTGTTCCATCAGAAAGATAAGAGAGTGCCCAGCATGCATCTGTCAGGACTTCTTCATCATTTGAAAAAACCAAACGCTCAAGAGCTGGAAGTGCTGGCCTCACCTGTCCATCAAAGTTCCATTATTATTAATACACAAATGAAGGCTCGTTCAGTTATGATTTATTACAAAAAACAGCAACTACCTGATCAAATGGAGGTTGTGGCTTGCCCCTGCAAAAGTTTGACAGAGTCCACGTGGCATTTCTCAGCATCGAAAGCTTTGCCTGCTCATTCAACTGGGTTAACAGCGGGATCAGGGCACCATGGCTAAGAACAAGATCACGGCACCTAGGTGAATCACCAGCAACATTTCCCAATGCCCACACAGCCTACAATATCAGAGTTTCAGTGCTTAGATTCCACATGGTTCAGCAAACAATCATGAAAACACTATCACAATTCAGTATCAATATACCTGCTCCCGAACATCATCACTAGGTGAGCTAAGTAGCTTCACAAATATCGGAACTGCCCCATGATCAATTACCACCTTAGTATTCTCAGAAGTTCCGGATGCTATGTTTGTAAGAGCCCAAGCAGCCTCAAACTAAACATACAACAAATCACACAAATAAACAACCAATCGAAACAACACATTACAACTACAATGCATAAAACTAAACAAATTTCAAACCTGAAGTTGGGGAAAATCCTCCCTAACTAGAAACTGAACAAAGCGAGGAACAACACCGGATTGAATAACTTCCTCAATCGGAGGGCTTCGCTCTACACAACAAAATTCAACACTTTTAACACTGAGAATCAATAACATCAAGACACTTGAACAGTAATTAAAAACATCAATGAAAATCAACAATTACCAATTGAAAGAAGCTTCCGAAATTGCGTAGTTGCTTCGAGTTGTTGATTATTATCATCCGACCAAACACCAGCAACCATTGCAGGAAGACTCTCCAACTGCAACAAACATCATATATAACCGTCAAAACCGTTTTTCAACCAACTATCAAAAAACTTAACATCACACAATAAAACCCAAATCAAATCAAAACAGAGAATCACAATCACAGAATGAAACACATCCAAACCCAAAATCCCAAATCAACGATCGAAAGTTACCTTTTTCTCGACAATGGAGGAAGATTGAAGAGGAGTAGCAAACTGCGGTTGATTTTGAAGACCTTCACGTCGTTTCTTCAAGAGACTTTCTTCACGCTTACTTTTACGGATCTCGACCATGTTATCCTCTCTTCTCCGGCGACCTTCGTCGGCGTCGACGGCAACCTTGTAACGGTTGCGACGAACCTCTGTTCTTGCATTGGGTCTGAGCGACATCGTTTCGAATTAGGGCTAGGTTGTGAAAACTCGATTTGGGAATTGAAAATTCAAAACCCTAATTTTCGATTGAGAATTAAGAGAGAGAGAACGATGATAGTTGGAGGAAATTTAAATAGGTGTATAGTAGTGGGGTGTGGGGTTGTAAAGGTGGTTATGGATCTGAATTTGTATGGATCGGGTTGACCCGGAATTTGAATATGGAAGGTGCGTTTAATGTGATGATGATGTGAATCGGTGCGTCGTTTCGTGTTGTTTTTGGATCGTGCCGACTTGATGGAAACGGGTTATCATTTAGTGGGTCATATGGACCTTCACTCTCCAATTCAAGAGTTAAATGAGGGATGATGATGTGTGTTCCAAGAATATCCAATTTCAAAGCAATGATACCTTTTTTTTTAGGGAATGATCAACTTTGTCCCTGAATTTGCACGAATCGGTTAAATTTGCCCCCCAATTTAACGAAATATCAAAATAGTCCTTGAATTTGTAAAATGTCAATCAATTTAGTCCTTCCGTCCAATTGGAGTGTTAACGATGCTGACGTGGTTGTTAACCTCTCACATGTCAGATGCCACATAAGCAGAGACTAATTTAGCCGATATTGATCAAAATTTTCATGGACGAAATTGATTGATTTGCAGAAAATGTTCTTTCCTCCCCAACAACTCTTTTTTTCTTCCCCAATAGCTCTTTCTTCCCCAAATATATAAAATTGGAACCCTAATTTTACAATCTTTAATCAACACTCCAAAATACCCAAAATTTCTTCAAATAATTAGTGGTAACGTTCTTCCCCAATTCAAAAAACTCCAAACCCTGATTTTTTTTTATTAAATCCGAACATCAGAATCCCCAAAAGTTCTTCAAGTAAAACTATTCAAATTGAATCTGAAATGATAGGGGGGGCAAATGGGCAAAAGAGTTATCAAAGTCAAGCTTCATCTTCAAGCTCCATGTTTAATGATGATGTGAGAGTGCTTGAATGTTGATTGTATAAGAAGTGAGCTTAAGACTAATATTGCCGAAATCCGTAGGATGGATGACAATATCACGCTAATCCTGCATCACGGTGGTGGTTTAGAGCAAGATGAGTATCAGAGGCTGCAATATGTTCGTGGTGAATTCTCTATTTGGGAAAAAATGGATGTTGATGAGTTATGTTTGTGGGACATTGCAGAGGCTACTTCAATGATCAAAATGATTTCTGTTTACATAATTCAAGGACTTATTTGATGGTTTTTTAATATAATGTAGGGATCGATTTGATAGTTAGACAAATAATTCAGGGACTAATATGATGGTAAAATTATTGCAGAAAGACTACATTTTATTCATCTTCAACCTCTTTTGATTACAACTCTACACACACCTAGAGCAATATAGTAACATGTTAAAAAAAATCAAAAAGCAAATCATGACTATCAAAAACTTAATCAACCTAAGCTCACTTCCTGTACAATCAACATTCAAACATTCTCACATCACCATTAAACATGGAGCTTGAAGATGAAGCTTACTTTTATAACTCCTTTTGCCCATATGCTCACCCCCATCATTTCGAATTCAATTTGAACAATTTTGCTTAAAAAAATAGTGGGGATTTTGATTTTCGGATTCAATCAAAAAGAAAATCAGGATTTAGAGTTTTTTAAATTGGGGAAGAACATCGCCACTAATTATTAAAAGAAATTTTAGGAATTTTGTAGTGTAGATTAAAGATTGTAAAATTAAGGTTCCAATTTTATATATTTGGGGAAGAAAGAAAGAGTAGCCGGGGAAGAAAGAACATTTTCTGCAAATCAATCAATTTTGTCCTTGGAAATTTTGGTCACTATCGACCAAATTAGTCTCTGCTTATGCGGCATCTGACATGTGAGAGGTTAACGGTCACGTCAGCACCGTTAACGCTCTAATTGGACGGAAGGACTAAATTGATTGACATTTTTCAAATTCAGGGACTATTTTGATATTTCGTTAAATTGGGGGACAAATTTGGTCGATTCGTGCAAATTCAGGGACGAAGTTGATGATTCACTCCTTTTTTTTTGTATAATATTTTTTATTATTAAGGGTAGGAAGTTTCTAGCGTTGTTTAGTAGTGATTAATATTCATCAAAAAGATTGTAAAGCTCATAAAGTGGGTTCTCATTTCTCAACCAAATTTATTCTATATGCATGAGTTAAAGAATGAATCTATGATCATATGTTTAAGGAGTCTAATTCTATTACAATTTGAACCAATCAATTGTTAGTTATTCCTACTTTTATCTAATGATGATGAAAGTAATAAAATAAATTTAAATATTTTTTTATTTAGATTAATTTTACTATGAACGGATCATGTCATTTTTTTAACACATTCATTCAATGAATGTGAATAAGAGAGATATTGTAGAGACTGGCCTAAAAACGTCACATAATAAATTGATGTAATTAGATACATGTGTAAAAAAGATTTGTGTTTCACTGTATACAAATTAAATCTTTTCTTTAGTCATTTTTCATGTAATATTTCTCTCAATTTTTTAATGAGAAAATGTGGTATACATCATTTGTGTAAACTAGTTTACCATCAAAGTCTAGCTCGAGTGGTTGCCATGGAACATGTGTGAGTTTTGTAAACTTCACATGTTATTTAATTGTCTTGAAGAGTAGTTCATCGATGGAGATATACAAGGTGGTACATGATTAAATCAACACCACCTAGTGGCGGATCTTGAAAAAAATTAGGGGGTGCCAAAATTTGAAACACATCTTACTTAATATAAATCTAAGGTGGTTAGATTTCCCTAAATCCTTAACCCTAATGCAGCTCTAACATCCTAAAATGACAAATTTAACCTTGAATAAGAAGTCATTTCTCTCCTAAATCATCACATTAATGAACAACTAACTACTACTTAACATTGCCTTCACCAATTTAATTTTGCACGTTTTTTGCTAACGTGCAAGACGCATGACTCTAGAAGTGTTTAGTTGCTCAAAGTGTTTAGTTGCACACCCTTGGGACCTACAACTAGGAGACATCATTTAATTCTTGGTCTTTTTTGTGTTTTTGCATGTTATGTTCACGCCAACTAAGAACCTTATACCATTCCTATAAATTGGTGATACTGTTTGGTCCGTTTGGCTATTGTCTCAAGTTAGCGCACCTGCATACAAAAGCTCAGTAGAGAACATTTGATATCTTGAGCACTTTTTAAGCGCATCCATGACAACCAAAGGTCTATATTTGCCTCAACCAATTTTTTCACATGGGCAGCTATATGTTGCATTGTCAAGAGTTACATCAAGAAAAGACTTGAAGATATTGATTATTGATGATGAAGGGGAAGATAGTCATGTCACATCTAATGTAGTTTACAAAGAAATTTTTCAAAATGTACTTTGATTTTTTGTTTAACTGTTTGACTTTCTTATAAAAAATCCATGTATGCCACATTGATCAATGATACATGATATTCTAGAATGATTTATTTTTCAATTTGCTTGAGTTGGTTGTAATCAAAATATATTGATCAATAGTCTATGTCAAGAGTCTAGTTCGTATAATTAATTTAATTTAGGGGTGCCAAATGGTTTAGGTTTTGAGAGTTTATTATTTAAGCTAGCACAGGAAAAAGGAAAAAAAGAAACCAAAAAGAGTGAGCTGAGATCGAACCCACCACAATCAAGTCGTTAAAAGGGATATGTTACCACTAGGCTGGAAAGCAATGTTATAATTATCACCACATATTTAATATATATATATCAAAATACAGGGGGAGCCATGGCCCACTTTCGCTACTGAAGAGTTCCGCCACTGACACCACCATCGATATGAAGGTAAAGTGGATAGTTGTTGTGCATGCATTGAAATCTCATGTGGAAAAGGTTGAAAACTTGTTTCAGAAGGCCAATTCCGCAACAAATAATTGCAAATTGTTGCTTGAATTGTTTGATTATTGGTTGCATTTGATATTTGCTCCACATTGTTATTGTCTTGTTGAGTTTAAATTCACAACAATACATTTATTATTGTTTTTTCACTAAGACTTAACAATTTGCGCGCAGATCAATTCAGTTGTTAACAAAAAATAATACCAAAACTAGTTTTTGGCATTCTCATACATGAATACACGAGATAAATTAATCCCTCGATTAATTTTGACTTATTATAGTAGGGATTAATTTGAACTATATGAAAATATAAGAGATTAATTTGAAATTATTTTTGTTAGTGCGATCGTGAGGAAATTGTGAGAGATAAATTGCGTCTTTATTTTTCTTTTTCCAAAAATAACTTTTTATCAATACTACAAATTATCTTAAAATATATTGATTGTATCGGGATCATTTAGTAATAGTAACTTAAACCTAGCCCAATTGAACAACCTAAAAAACATGTTTAATTTTTATACAATAATTCCAAAAATATTGTACTTAAATCAGGACCGTAGGGACATTTTTTACTATAGCTAAACCTCGTCCTGCGTCAGCACTGGCGCAGCAGCTTCTGTATCATGTATGTAGAGTACACTGGCATTAGATAGGTTAGTGTGTTTGTTGAATGGTTCTCTGATGTGTTTGTGGAATGAAGACGAAACTTGTGGTCCCTTCATTGCCTTGAATTAGCTCCATCATCTTCATTTGAAGAATTTTGATTTTGAATAGATTCTAAACAAGTAGTTGATTATGAATTTTAGAGCTATAATTTTTTTTTAAGAAGTTATACTATCCCATCTAAATTGGTTTCAAGGAAAATCGAACTTGACACATAAAGAGAAACATACCAAGTTCACAAGTCAACATCATCATACCAATTTAAGTGGATTAATTTGAGAATTATACTAAATAAATGATTGTAGACAATTATTCTTTTAGCACCTTTAAAACTCTTATATTAAATTCGTTAAAATACAAACCAATGACGCAGCTCACACTTATTAAGTTAAGAAAGGTCATATTCCTAACCAGCGTCCATAATTTAGACCACATCTATATCACATGTTTATCCACAATCAAAAGAATTTTGATTCTATAGTTTAGCCACTTTACTATACCTTAAAAATTCGATCCATTTGACCAAATCAAAGGAACAAACTATACTCTCTACAAATTTATAGACAAGTATAGCTTTTGTTAAAAGGAGTTGGAACTAAAGGTAATAATAGATTATCATTGACTCTATTGTTTTAGGGTTCTCCCTTGCAACAGTTGTGATATGTCTTTGAGATGATCTTGGTGGAGAAGCAGAGAAAGTAGAAGCTTCTAGAACCTCTCTTCCAATAGTTGCTACCTCTGACATTCTTTGTGTACGAAGTGCTGTTAGGTATAAACATGCAGCTGAGAAGACTGTTGTTAAAGAAAATACCCCAGCAGCTGAGAACAAACCTTCTCTGATGGTGTAGCAACTTGTTCTAGGTTTAGACCAATTCTTTAAATGGCCTGATTCTACACTAAGTCCTACCATTAACAAAATCTCTGCAACTGCAAAACAGATCCTACAACATACAAAAAGTGTTAAGTTATATCAATCCATGCCGGAGCCAGAAAAAATAGTTTGGGTGGGCCGTTAAAACAAACTATAAACAATAATATGTAAACATAAAACTAAAGTAGTAATAAGCTTTAAGCATGAAGTTGAAATTGCAAAGTTTGACTAAAAAGTTCAGGTGGATGATTTAAAAAAATAAATTACATAGTTTTCTAATCCTATAAATTATGAATATTTTTTTTATAATACAACTCTTAATTGGGGGAATTTTTCATTTGACAATACAATATCAAAGAGATTTGAAACCCCAAAAAAATAGAAGGTATGTAAACCTCCGCTAACCGGTAAAGTATAAGCATGAAAAAAAATCACATATGTCACTTTTGGAACCGCTGAAAACCTAAACTGTTGAATTTTTTTTTAAAACTCGCAAAATAGACCTATCATTTTAAACTTTTTAATTTTTCAGGTAGGCCACTAAACCAATTAGTGCAAATTTGTATCTGCCGAACACTAAAATCGTAGTAAAATTGTTTAAAATCTCGCAAAGTAGACCTACAGTCGTTAATTTTTTAATTTTTTCGGGTGGACCACTAAACCAATTAGTTAGATTTGGATCTATCGAACACTAAAATCGTAGCAAAATTGTTTAAAATCTCACAAAGTAGACCTACAGTCGTTAATTTGTTAATTTTTTCGGGTGGACCAGCCCATGAAGAGCTCCGCCACTGATATCAATACATACACTTCAAATTAAACGTGTGTTTAGTCTCCAACGCGTGTTGATGTCACACGAAATGACACAAATACATATAGTTATACTTAATTTCCGTAATTCTTAAGTTAAGTTCATAAATTTTGGTAATGAAGAAGGTAGTGCTTTTGTCCTCTGTTTCTAGGAGTTTCTATATTTTGTCCCAGAAATTCTTCTTATACTCTATCTCAATATATCTATCCAGCACTAGTAAAGACACTCTCAATAAATAAAGATCAAAATATGTTTCTCTTACCAAGTTGTAGTGTAGAAAAAACCAGCCAAGCATATTAAGGACTTGACAGAAGAAGAATCATGATCCCAATCATGTAAAGAAGGTGGTGATTTACTCACTGCTATCAACATGTAAATATGCTCCATAACCAAGGCAATTGCTAGTCCAACAAAGGCACAAGCAGAACATAGCAAAGGCACTTTCCCATCACCATTGTAAGCACATTCATATTTATCTCCCTTCTCTTTTCCATCTTTAGTCACAATCCATGTCACCTATCATATCAACATCACCAAATTATATTAAACTTCATGAAAATCTTAGTTGATTGTGTTAGGTTTTTTTAATTTGTAAACATAATAAATAGAAGAACTTTTTTTGTCCCTTATAGTGTAGTTGTGTAGTATGAGTTGAAATGCTCAGTATTTAGACGTTGGTCCAGGTTCGAGTTGCTAACAAATTTCTCTTCCCCAAATAAATTAACTATTAACATTTGTTTATAGAAAAAACAATAAAAAATTGTACCTGAGAACGTGTAGCTTCAGCTTTGAGACATAGGATGAAAGTGAATATGCCTAATATAATTGTGATAACAAGAAAAACTACTGTTTGGCTACTCAAATCTGTTTTACTTCTTCTTGGTTCAAGGTCTGCATGTGTAACTGCCATTCTCTCTCTAACACAAGACACAGACAATTTCGTAGGGAGAAAGGAAGAAGAGAGAATGAAACATAGTTCTAATGGTATAAATATGACAAAAAAGAAAGAGTTCTTGAATTGCTTGGAGCAAAGGTTGCTTAAGGCCAAAGATTCCAACCGTGTGAACTTCTATACTAGGAATACCACAAGGGATATTGTTAATTAGCACCATAGGGTTACCTTTGTGAAGTTATGACTTATGAGTGATGAAGACAAAGATAGTGCCTATGTTTTATGACAAAGCAAATACGTTTACATTATAACTTTTCACTCATAAAGTTGAGTGTGCCTTTCAATTAATTCTGTTTTTCTAATCCCAAGTATTAACAAAACAAGGTAAAGTAGTGTTTGCATAAGATAGCACAAGTACAACTATATATGTGCATCATGCATGGACACGAACTAAATAATCCCAATATCTTTAACATTCGACCATAGATTTACAATTAGTTGTATAATGCATATGAGGGATTAACTTGAATAATCTTGATCATTTGATTGAGCTACAATTTAAATCAGACAACTGAGATTTGACTTAATGATGGATAACCGTAGAGAATTCAAGTTGTTGCTCTAAACTCTAATCCTTTTGCAAGAACAATACAGTTGGTCAAATTTGATTTCAATCTGAACAATGCATAAGCTCTTCACAAGTTGTGTACAAAGAATGGGTTAGGTCGGATTGTGTGGCCCTCCCCCAACCTCAATATTAGATGATATATAATTTAACCAGCGATCATGAGTTCAAATCCAATCTTGGGAATTAAGTGGTGTTAAATCCCTTGAGGGATAACTTTGTCACTCATTGAGTTCCTATCTGAGTCAATTAGTCTATACAGTCGCGCGTAAAAAATATATGATTTATATACACACACAGACACACACTCATTTTCAAATGTCACGTAAGAAGAAATACTGAACTAAAGTAACTAATTTGAGGGAGGAAAATATTTTCTATTTATATTTCCTATAGTGGATGAGCCATTCTATATCAAAATAATACAATGATGTGAATATGGCATGAGCTAATTGAAGCGTTTCAGATGACCAATTTTATAGATATGAAATATAGCATGTTATTAATTGACATTGTAACTGTGTACCTTGAATGGTTGAAGAAGAATCCATGGAGACATGTGGTGTCTTGAGAGAATTTGGTTTTGAGAGCTCTTCTGCCGCCTTACTGACTGAGCGTTCTTTAAGTTTTCAGTGTGACTAACCTAATGGGATAGTTAGCTTATATACTCATCAGTGGAGGCAGAGACCTCTCAAATGGGCTGACTAATAAGAACGGTCCAACCCATCACGGTCCGTTCACAATAAGCCCAATATAAATACAAAGTACAATAACATTAAATATTTAATACTATATAATACATTTATATTTTTAATATTTAATTAAAGTAAATCCAAAATATTCAACACTAATGAGAATAACTCTCTAATTCACCGAAGTTATTTATCCCAACTAGAAATATTGTCGCTTAGTTAGCTAAAAGACATGTATAGATTTATTATAGAGAACAAGTTTTCTATTATTAACTTTGTAAATATGAGATCAATTGACTTAGAGACGTTTTGATAGATATTCTTTGATGAAAGAAATTTGTGTCTCCATCATTGCGTGTAAAATACGTACGAACAAAGCCCGTGGATATTGATATAAAATTGTAAAATATCCAAGGGATTGAAACACAAGCCATCTGAAATTAATAAGTGATAGAAATCCAACTATGTGATTGGAGATCCCATAATGAAGGTTTAACGTGGTAAAAACAAGTCATGGGTTAGTTCTGTTGGCACTAAACTTATTTTGTCTCTTTCCTATGACGTACTTGAGAAATTGCTAAACACTCCATTATTGAGAGGAGGATGTATGATTTGCAGTATACACTTGATGAAATTTTCTTTATGGGTGTCGAGTGGAGCAACTTGCATGAGATCTTAGTGAAATCTCTAGAGAACTCATGAAAATCAAGCACAACCTATTAGTGCACAACGTCGTAACAACAAGAATTTTGGGATGTGACGTGATGAGATTGAAGATTCAGCAGCCGTCAACATTCAAGAATTGACAGCTGTCAAGAAAACACAATCTTTTTCTCTTGTTGGATGGTGGAAAGCTGGTGATTGAAATGGAAGAGTTGAAGTCCATGAGATTGAAGAGTCAGCCCCTACCCCTACAAACAGTTCTTTTTCTCGTGGTGGAAATGGAATGGTTTTGATCGAAAGGGAATGATTAAACTCCCTAATAGGATGAATAACTTGACTCCCAAGTTAACGTTGACCCATGGAGTCTATTTAAAGAGAAATATATGGCTATAATCTTTGGAACATTAACAATGACCATGATCACACTACTTTCAAACATTCTCAAACCATTTGTATACAATGAAAGTAAAATTTGGTAAATATTTTATTGTTTTCCTCCCAAATATTTTTTGGCTTGAATGCTTGCATTCTTTATATCACTCTACACTAGCTGGAATATTAAAGGTTATAAGAGATTTCTTTTAATAGCACTAATGTTCGGTCTGATCTACGGAATTGTTGCTTGACTTGCTATGGCTTACACTTTTAAGGTGTTGGTAGGAAACAACTACAAACTTAACGGGGCTATCTTCAGTGGAAGATATGTCTTAGCTCTATCTTTTGATGTATGGCAAATATTTTGATATTTTTTGAAAAAATAAGGAAAAAAACCTTTGTATTTTTATACTTTATTGATGTATTGGATCTGATTGATGATGTATATATTTTGGATTTGTTTAAAAAAATAATCTATTTGTATGTTTGAACCATTTAAAAGTTTTTTTTTTATATATGGAGTCAAATTTTAGTTTTTCGAATCGCACAATTAATATGTTATACACTATTGTTGTTGGTCTGTGTGTCATGCTTGAAGTGTTTTTTAAGTTTATTATATGTATTTGTTAATTCAAAGTATTATATATTATATTTTAAAATTTAATTCAACTCAAACAACAGACAATACTTATTTTAAGTAACTCATTCAAATATGTATTTGATCACAAGATCATTTGCATCTTTTCTATACAACAACCTAAAGGAAACATATCAAGAAAGAACCACATTAATTACTATGAAATGTTTACTATTGACTGTTGTTGTGGGGTGGAAATGAGAGGCAAATGTTGTGTAAGACGGGATAATATTGTATCAACAATGTTGACATGAAACCAAGAGGAGATGATCGAATGGCTAGAGAGTACTATTTACCAACATTTTGTACACTACCCATTCTACGATTTTTTGCAAGGTCGGAGAGGAATATGAAAGCCACACATTGTATATTGTAGTGGGTTTAGGTGTTAATGGTACTATGTGATACAGTCGAATGTTTAATGCCACTACGATGATGTGGTCGAATGATTCTTTTTTGAAGAAACAAAAATGAATTATATTAACACTGACACCGTAATTGTCACAGCACAAGGTGTGCCGAAACAGTCACGGGAAGAATACAGCCAAGTTAATGATACACAACAGTCAGTCGAATGATTCTTGTAAATAAAATACCTATATTCTGCATTGGTGCATAATTTCCAAATTATTTAAGGTTGTTTTAACTAGGCGGTTGACTAGGAACCGACTACTCATTGTTGGGTATTTTTGTCTGCTCTGCATAGTCACATTCTACCTTATCTTACATAGATGCTTCAATTTTCACGAGACACTTGAATAATCAGGGTTATTGTTGTGTGTGTCTATAAATCGAAGAAGAAACCATAATATATATATCGAAGAAGACAAACTACTCCACCAAAATTCTTTAATTATACTCGATTAAACCATAATATTTATAATTTTGTGGGTTTAATGACCAATTACAACTAAATCATTATTAATTAGAATTAAATGGGGAATTTTTGTCTTAAAAATCGATAACAATTTTTGTTTGTATTTTTTAAATTAAAAAGATGGATTCTACATTCTCATTTAAAAAAACTGTGATGAGAATCTAAGTCTTAAATATCGACAATGGTTTTGTGTTTTTTAAATTTGAAAATACAATCACATGTTCAATGTAAAAAATAAACTGTCCTTGTAATCTAATTTGTTAAAACTGATAACAATTTTTTGTATTTTGTAAAATATGAAAAAATAATAAACTCAAATCTACTCATAATATATAATAAAACTAACGCCCTTCATTTTTTTTCCTCTTCCTATTATACAGTTTTCCTATTAAATGGTATTTTGAATATAAAATAAATAAAAATTTAATAGAAACACTAAATTAATTTTGATATTTTAAAAATACTCATGAATTTTCAAAATGTTATCACATCGATTTTCTCCAAAAGGAACATAACAATTTGTTTAAAAAGATATAAGCACATAAAATTTGCAATGAGCGCGGTGTAAATATTTAATAGATTTTTGTGTATAAAATAAAAAGCATTTAATAAAATCTGCTAATTTTTATTTATTACTATCTTTAAAGATTTTACAATATTAAAAATCTAATTATTTGATACAAAATTACCCGAATGTTATGTGAAATAAAAAGAAATATTGTTACAAAGATATGACACATACCGAAGTAAAATAGAGCACAAAAAATTTATGTATTAGCTTGCCTACATGGCTCATCAAGGCATGGCATAGTCATTGTTTGTTCTTATGGATTTATCCGCTTCAGAAGCAAAAAACCCTCATAATACAACAGGCTTTTCTCAAGTATAAATGATAATGAAGTTTTAAAACAACTCAACTTTATCTTAAAGATCACAAAAGATGTAAACCATAAAGGAAAATTGGAAGATAGAAAATTATGTGTTACATGTTTATTTCTCTTTTGTGAATGTTGGTGCTTGTATTCTCTATATCACCAATGTTACCTACTGCAAATAATATATAGGCATGCCGTTCTTTAGAAGATAAAAAATAAAGATGGAACGTGTGAGTGGTGGTAGTTCCTAATATTAAGTATGAAAGGCATGTTCCTTCAAAAAAAGTATGAAAGACATGTGTAATAAAATAGGGATAGTATATATGTTGCTGAATAGAAACTAAGCTTTGACTGAGCAAAAGTAAGTTTAATAAAAAAGAACTTGGTCCGTCAAATAAATTATGTGTAACATATTTTAAAAATGAAAAATAAAAAGATAAAAGTGACTTTTTTGGATAAACATCATAGATGTAATGCATTAGAACAATATAACAAACTATGAAACGCAAGACAATTGTTACATGTTAGAGGTATGATATACTAATCACATTACACCTTTACAATTCTTGTTACGCGGTTGTGTGCTAATTGACCGTGTGTGTGTTTGATTTTCATGAGTGATCTATTGGTTTTGCCAAGATCTCATACAAACGAACTCACTTGACACCCATTTAGGCGATTTCATTAAATGTAGGATGCAAATCATACACCACCCATAAGAGATATGATAATAACTAAAAAATTTATAGTGTATTCTCTCAAAAATGCAGTCTTTCTTCATGGATCCCCCGATCACAAATATTGGGTTCCTATTACTTGTTAACTTCATATGGCTTATTCACAATTCCCTCAATGTTTCACAATTTTATTTCATCCTAAAGACTTTGTTAGTACGTACTTTACACACAATTATGAAGACATAAATTTCTTTCATCAAAAAATATTAACTAAGACGTCTTTAAGTCAGTTGATCTCATATTTTCCAAGTTAATAATAGTAAACTTGTTTTTCCTAATAAACCTTTACATGTCCTCTTAGTTGACTAAGTGATAATATTTCTAGTAGAGATAAATAACTTCAGGTAATTTTAGATTCATTCTCATGGACTCATGTCATATTCATATCATTGTATTTTTTAATACAATGACTCATCCACTATAGAAAATATGTATTGCTAAACTGACTTCTATAATATACTTCACCAGGTCTGCTTAGACAATTCTAAGCGAAAAAATCTTCACAGAGGAGAAAAATTAAATTAGTCAACAAGATTTGGTGCTAGGAAGTTAATTGTGTCAACAACAAAAGGTATAAAAACATGTTGATTGTTAGAACACACTTTCTCATGTCTGACCACTTTGTTTGACACGATAAAGCCCCGATTCTCAATCTTAAAAGTGGTGAAACCCAAGTCAAATCCACACATACATGTTTTCCTCCTACCTACCTGTACACCATAACATCTGCAGGCCTAAGTGTTGATCTTCCATCAAGTGGGTATGACAAGTTCACATGTGTCTCCTTCTTTACAAATACTTTCGCCTGCCTGAATATATCAAAAAGGACATCCCTAGCAAAGTCATGTTTGTATTTGAAGTCGGGAAACTCCTCATAACGAACAACATGCTCTCCAACTGTATTCAGACACGCCTTACGACAAACATGACACACCTCATCAATGGAAATAATGGAATCATGGGGCGATATCGGATGATAGTTCGATACTATAATGATGACATATACTGACCTAACCCAACAATAAGGATAGCTAAAAGAAAATTCGGAGCATTTGTTGCTTGCAAACACGCAAAAACTACTTTTTATATAGTGGTCATGTCAAACTTCACATCCATATCTTGAACATTTTTACAAGAAAGGACATTGGTCAAACCATGTCATGCTTTAGGACGAACGATATCCTTACTAGTAAAATTGCTATATTTAAAATCTGGAACCACACCACAAAGACCATCCATGATATTGTCAAAATAAGAGTCCACACCACTTTTTATACTATCCGTCAAAATACAATCTTGTAGTACCCAATATCGACCATAGAAGCCACAAATTGTATTTTAAATCACACACAAACACACACACACACATATGGGGTTTGTTAGGATACACCGACTAGTTTTTATTAAGGTGTGTTTTAGCAAAGATATAACTAAAAAATTGTTAAATACACCTTAAGGTGAATGTTGTTAAAACACTCATTCTAAAAAATAAGTGGGTGTATGTTAGCAACTAATATAGGCATTTGCTAGAATACACCCACTTATTTTTTAGAAGGTGTGTTTTAGAAAGTTATAACTAAAAAGTAGTTAAATACACCCTAAGGTGTAGCTTGCTAAAACACTTCCACATAAACACTAGTGGGTGTGTTCTAGCAAATCCACACACACACACACACGGATATATATATATAGGTTTTGCTAGAAGCCATCCATGAAGGTGTCTTTTAGCAACACACACCTCAAGGTGTGATTTTCACTTTTTAGTTATAACTTTGCTAAAAGACACCTTCCTAAAAGGTGTCTTCTAAAGGAGAATCGATTAACCCCTAAGACTGACAAATGGACCAACCTGATTTAAAATCACAAGTTTTTTCTTTACAATAATAATCACTATTTATATACACAAGCAGTGAAATGAATTTTTTGCGATGATATCAATCAAATTAATTTTATCTCTAAAGTTGTATATGTAATGTTGTCACACTCCACTTTCCACGTACCTTAGAATTTTGACCCATTTGACCAAACCAAAGGATCAAACTATACAAATTTATACAATTAAAGGTATAACTTTTATTAAAAGGAGTTGGAAACACAGATAATAATAAATTATCATTTTGACTCTCAATTGTTGTAGGGTTCTCTCTTGCAACAGTTGT
>Ga0315915_1004146_pt1 | contig 18311 bp, 7 predicted proteins | sample MpolbnodulesMG_FD_207738 | JGI IMG/M metagenome (GOLD analysis project Ga0315915, IMG submission 207738) | Medicago polymorpha root nodule microbial communities from Los Angeles, California, United States - branched nodules | ecosystem: Host-associated > Plants > Roots > Nodule | place: USA...
AAAGAAGAAGTTATTTCCTCTCTTTGCTAAAAAAAAGTTATTCCCTCTAAAAAATTTTCGTCAAATAATGATTATTCACATTTTTTGGCCTAATATTTCTTGTCTTTGTTTTTAAGTTAAGTCATGTGTATCCTTCGAACTTTTGAATAATTTCTTGTCATCACGTTTAAGACATTATTAAAATATCTCTTACAAAATTTTAGAATTTTATAACAAGTGATATATTAAATATGAATTTTTAAGTTACAGGTGCTAAAATATTCATATTTAATCCATCTTTTGTTTAAAATTCAAAAAATTTATGGGAGGATTCTTATAATATTATAAACATTCTTGCAGAAAATATTTAAAAAATGTGAAGGGTACACATGTACGTTGACTTAAAATTACAAACAAAAAGATGCTAGCAAAGAAAAATTGATGGACCATTGTTTGAGATTTTTTTTTGGAGAAACTAAAAACGAAATATGATATATTTATATGGACTAAAAACTTATCAGAGGAAAAAAATCATAATCATGCCATTGGCTAGCCGAGTATGTTTTACATACTAGTTTAATTGATATATGCATCTTTAGTGTAAAAAAGTTTTACACATGCTTGCAATAATGTATTGTCCCACCATTTAATGAGTTAAAAATACATCACTTATCATATATTATTAATTGATACAACCACATATTATTGAATGCTTGTGTAAATTTTTTAAACACTAACAACGTTCATAAATTAAACTTTTAAAATTAATAGCAAAAACGTTGGGCGAGAAATTATTGAGAGAGTTTTCCCTGAAGAATAAATTGAGGAATGCTAGCAATACTCACTTTCCAACACTCTAGCACTAACTCTTTTATTTGATGAAATCAATGTATGTCCCACTAATTTGTGTGGATTCAATTTTCGAAGTGTAGATCCACAATGATTTAAACCAATAAGAGAGTGAGTATTAGAGAGAGTGTACAAAAGAGAGTGTTGCTAACATTGCTCGAATAAATTATAGAGACCTAGAATATATCTAGAATAAGTTAGAACCTAATGTTAAAACTTTTGTTTGAGGGTGTTGGCTATAAATATTTTGGATAGTTCTGAGAGCATCAGAAGCAACGAAAGACTAATGATCTTCGATAAACAAGAGATGTGACATCTCATTCCATCCAAAACTTTAGGGCATTGAATATATGAATTATTTATCTTATATATTTAATATTCGTCTCTTTAATAGAATATTAGAGACCACACTTGAACTCAACAAGGTGCAACAAAGAATACGACGAAAGAGACTAACAACCCACACTTGAACTCAACAAGGTGCAACAATGAAATAATACAACGATAATGATTGAGCACATTTTCTAAAACTTCTATGAGTACACTAATTAACGTCTATGGCATATAGTGTGCACTCATGAAGTTGATGAAATCAACTCATTTATAGGAAATATGGAGCTCTTGGGTGTCCACGTGATAAGAAGTTCACTTGCTTTAGCTTGGATGAAGGCGCAATTAGTAGAATTGATAAATTTCTATTGACTGAGGGACTATATCAAAATGGAATATCACTGCTCAGAGGGTGGTAATAATAGAGACATCTCATATCATTGTCCAATATGGATTATGTTCTCTAGTGTGAATCAGGGGCCCACACCATTTTGCTAAAATAATTGTTGGCTGGATCGTGACGGTTTCTCCCCTTTGTGGAAGAAAACTGGAGTTGATGGATGGAAATCTTTTACTTTGAAGAAAAAACTAAGGCTGCTAAAAGAAAAACTAAGAACATCGAATAAAGATGTATTTGATGTGAAGAGAAAATCTTGATCTCCATAGATGAAAGAATAGAGAAAGTAGTATGAACAAAATATTGAATGATGAGAAAATTGGTAATTACAAATCTAAGTTGTACATGGCAACCACCTATAACTAACTTTCATAACTGTTTTAACTATCAAACAGTTAGCTAGTTATCTAACTAGTCAGTTACTTGTGAATCAAGCAACTGTCCAGTCTATTACTTTTTAACATTTAACATTTGAACTTGTGAATCTACAAATTGACAAATCAGGAAATGATTTGAAGCAGTTTGATGAAGTGACTGCAAATGTTGGATGGTGAATCCGATAATAGAAGACTTATTTAGTCCCAATTCTGGAGGCAATTGATGAAGGGAAAACGATGGTAATGAAACTATGAGGTTCTTCTAATCTTGTGTTAAGTCAAAATATTGAAAGAATCAATTGGTGGGAGGAATTGATTGATGGAGTGGATGAAATATCATACGAAGCTAAATAAGGAGTTAATATTAGCATTAATACCAAAAATCAACATCACAAAATCCTTAAAGGACTATCGACCTATCTCCCTTATTGGGTGCTTATACATGATAATTTCAATAGCTAGTCAAGACTCTCACATGATATAACCGAGCTATGCGATTTTGGGTTTGGTGCATGTAAGTGGACTACCTGAACAAGGTTTCCTAGGTGATAGAATTGAACTTGAAATGTTGGAAACTAACATTAGCTTGGAGAGACGGTGGTAAAAATACTCAATAGTGGTATGGAGAGATGTTAAACCCTCAAAATCAACGGTGGTAAGAATACCCGGTTACCTCTTGATGAGAGCTGTTTCTTAATTTTTGTAGGTTATAAGGTGGAAAAAGATATAGTAGGTGTATGCATTTGGGAGTTGTGGTAGAGAAAACTCAGTTTGAGGTGGAGTCCTTCTCTCTCGATTTCTCTTAAAATTCTCTTGTGAGTTGAGAGACTAGGAGAAAGGGCCGTAGACATTAGAGTTTGCTCTTAGAGAGCTTTTAAAACTAATTTATTGTAAACCTCTTCATATTTTTTATGAAGACTCATTGATAACAGATTAGAGAGTTACTCTCTCCTGCAGAGAGATCAATTTAGACCAAACTAAGTTAACAAATTCTTTATTTCCTTTTCTTTTTTGTTCCTACATATGTTGGTGGATTTACTCTCACATGATTATTATTGTTATTTGTATTGTTTGGTAGTTGCCTACCTTTTTATTTGCTCCACTATAATAATGGGTTGGAGTACCCCTTATAATTCTCATTAAAACATATAGTGTATAAATCATGAATAAAATATCAGTAAGAAAAAGGACAACCGCATGTCATGCTTCTCCTAATTAAAATAAAAATAAAAAAGTGAGGAAAGGAATGGAATAGAAAACTCTACCAGTGCCGACCGCCGACCAATTATAATTCGTCAAAATCAGCTTTCGTCATTCACCCACCTGTCCTTTTCTACATGTAAATTGATTTAGCATATATGCCTCCTTAAAATGTAATTCAAAGCCAAATGGTACACACCAATATATGATTGCAAGAGAATTGTAAACTTCATTGGTGAAAGAACCGACCCACCACGTATTAAGGTCTAAGACCAATTTTAGAGTATCAACCTATCACCACTCTTACTAAAATCACTGGAGTACAAGAAAAAAATTTATCAAAGGATTTTTTAAATATTTTTTAGGCCTAAAATGATTGTTTTAATGACTTTACCTTTAGGCCATTAAGTAATTTATATTGACTTTTCCATTTCTAATTATACTTTTGAATTAATTGATCTAGCATAGTATTATATTGTTTGTGTTATTGAAAAAATAAACATAGGTTGTTATAATATGAAAGTTTGTTACATTAGTGCAATAAAATTATCAGACAAACGGATACAAAATGTTCTTCCGAATGTTAGTAATAATATTAATAATTTTTTTTTATCAATAGTAATATATGACATGGAATTTTCTTTATACTTGATTACTTAGATAAGACCAGTTTTTTTTTTTTTTTAAGGAACTTAAATAAGAACAGTTGTTATCCATGTTAGTCTAGCTCTTGCCACTATATATATAAACCAAGCTCAACAAAAACATATCATTCATTCATTGACTTGAACCGTATAGCACATTCCATATCCATCCATCATATTGCTTGCATAAAAAAAAAAAAAAAACCATTCATCATATCATTCATGCTATGGATATTATTGCAATTTTATTATACACCTTCCTCTTTCTCTTAATTACCCTCCTTTTGTACCCATTCATAATGAAATACAACAAACACAAAGCCACGTCCAAGCCTAAGGTTCCCCCAGGTTCAATGGGTTGGCCATATATTGGAGAAACTCTTCAACTTTACTCTCAACACCCTAACACCTTCTTTGCTTCTAAACAAAAAAGGTTTCCTTACTTTATTCCTAAATTGTGTATGATTCAAGTCATATACTGTTTATCATTTAAAAACGTTTGACTTTTGTTATATTTAGCTTAAAAGTCATATAAATCATGGTTTATGATTGATTGACTTTATACAAAAATTAAGCTGACAGTGCATCAAAATTCTTCTCTATTACATTATTTTGGCTAAGTTTAATTTATTGGATGTACTAACTTAACTATAATTGTATAAATCATGATCATAATCAGGTATGGAGAGATTTTTAAAACATACATATTAGGATGTCAATGTGTGATGTTAGCAAGTCCTGAAGCTGCAAGATTTGTGTTGGTGACTCATTCTCATTTGTTTAAGCCTACATATCCCAAAAGCAAAGAGAAGCTTATTGGTTCTTCTGCATTGTTCTTTCACCAAGGAGATTACCACACACGCATTAGGAAACTTGTTCAAACCTCACTTTCTCCTGAATCAATCAAGAAATTGATCCCTCATATAGAAACCCAAGTTATTTCCTCCTTGGATTCTTGGGTTTCTACCGGACAAGTTATTAATGCTTTCCATGAGTTGAAAAAGGTTCGTTTATTTTTATTTTTATCAGTCTTATCAAGGTTGATATACATAGTTATTTTATTAAGGTCACTAACTAACGAGTACCCTAAGGACACTCATTAACATTTCTCTTTTATTAATTGTGATCGGGTCCTTCTCCATCTTCATTGATTGGTTTGATTGATTCTTGGCAGTTCTCTTTCAATATTGGTATCCTCTCTATCTTTGGTAACTTGGAAGCCAATTATAGGGATCAGCTTAAGGAGAATTACAGCATTGTAGAGAAAGGTTACAATTCTTTCCCAACTAGGATACCCGGAACTGCATATTCTAAAGCACTTTTGGTAAGCCACATTGCAACATCTTATTTATATATGGTTTTAATAGTTTCTAAATTGCACTTCGCAACTGTAATTGTGGCCACAATATAATTTTTTTTAGAAGTCCCCGTAACTGCATTGTAACAGCAATTGCGGCCACATCAATTAAATTTTTTTACATTATAAAATACATTGGCGTAACTGCAACTGAAACCGCAATTCAGAACCTAGGTTTTTTAGTCGCTGACTAATAATCTAAGAAAAATGTTAAATGTATGTCTTCTTGAGCTCTGATTTTCGGTCTAATGAACGTTTTTTTATTAAATGCTCTAAAGGCGAGGCAGAGAATCCGGGAGATTATAAGTGAAATAATTTGCAAGAAAAAGGAGCGAAGATTGATTGAGAAGAATCTATTAGGGAACTTGCTAAACTACAATGATGAAAATGGACAAACTCTAACGGATGAAGAAATTGCTGATAATGTGATTGGAGTACTATTTGCAGCTCAAGATACTACAGCTAGTGTTCTTACTTGGATTCTCAAGTATCTTCATGATGACCCTAAACTTCTTGAAGCCATAAAAGTAAGAGTTCTTATTGGTCCTCTTAAAAAGATTTCAAAATCTTTGCAGGCCAAAAGTGTTGAAAATCAATACTTAATAATTAATGATTCAACTAATTAAACTATTTTGCAGATAGAGCAAATGTCAATATACGAAGCCAATGAAGGAGGGAAGATGCCATTGAGTTGGGGTCAAACCAGAAATATGCCTATTACTCACAGGGTATGCTATGCTATATACATACTACTGTTGTCTTATTGATGAAAGCAACTTCATGAATATATTTCTCATCAAGATCTTGTATTGTAGGTAATATTGGAGAGTCTGAGAATGGCAAGTATAATCTCATTTACTTTTAGGGAAGCTGTGGTTGATGTAGTATACAAGGGTAATAATTTGATATGGAATAATTTCATTATTTTAAAGTGTTTAACAGTGAAACTCGTAATTATTATTTTCTACATGCATGATTATTTTCTAAAATGTTCTTTCATGCAACTATTAAGGATATTTAATACCAAAAGGTTGGAAAGTATTGCCTCTGTTCAGAAACATCCACCACAATCCAGACTTCTACCCTGCTCCTCACAATTTTGACCCATCAAGGTTTGAGGTATGATATGCTAATATTTTTTAGAGTCTTGCTAACCGATCGATGCTCTCAGGACATTGGTTAAGGATTCTATAAATAGAAATTTTATCTTGGAATTATAAGATGTTACTTTTGACCAAGTAATATTACACAATTTTTTAATAAAAACTAGCTTATTTTTTATGCTTAACCAATACCCTTGGTACATTGGTTAGCATTAATAGATTTCTCTACTTGGTCAATAAATACCTCTAGTTATTATGCTTTTGAATTTGAAGATATCTCAACTAATTTTGATTCTTGATGACCGTAGGTTACTCCAAAGCCCAATACTTTTATGCCATTTGGCAACGGAGTGCACTCTTGTCCAGGAAATGAGCTAGCCAAATTGAACATGTTGATTTTAATTCACCATCTAGTTACCAAATTTAGGTGAAATTTCAACTACATTTTGTTGAATTTTGATACTCTACTCTACATACTTACAATATAACTATACTCCGTATCTTTGATATTCAAAGTGGTGATTATGTTTGTGTTCAATTTATATTTGGTTGGTAGGTGGGAGGTAGCAGGATATAATCAAAGCGAAGTTCAATATAGCCCATTCCCAGTCCCGATGCATGGTCTACCAACAAGATTTTGGAGAGATGAATAAACTCAAGATGACAACATTTAATTATATTTTCCTAATTTTTAGATAATGCATGCATGCATGCATGAGACCCTAACCTTGATGATAATCTATATTTTTGTAGTGAAAAATGTTTTTTAACTAGTAGCTAATTTATTTAATATGTTCGCGGGGAGAGTTAAATCCATAATCCCTCATCTTCCCACCCCTTATGTTCCTCTCCTCCTCTCAAAATACATTTTAGTAATTGGGATCAAGTTATCATATAGTCGAGAATAATTACTTCCACTGTTTCAAATTAGATGTCTTTTTTGAATTTTACACTGTTATTAAAGGAATAATTAGTAATGTTGATTTTAATAGTAAAATGTGTTTTACTTACGAATACAGTTTTATTATTTATAGTTAGTAGCGTAATTAAATGATTAAAATGTAATAAATAAGAGTATGATATTGGAAAATAATAATAAATATCGTATTATAAATTGGTTCGTAGTTTATGAAACAACCAATTTAATTAAGGAATATTTAGAAATTTTAGTTTTAAGGTCCATGGCCAAAAAGATTTAAACCAGATAAACCTCACCCACCTTAATTATAAACACTTTATTCATCCATTTTTTTATACTTGATTTGTGACTTTCTTTTTGTATTTGAACTTGAAGTATGTTTAGAACAACATGTGGATAAGCAAGGTTATTGCTCACATAGGATAAGGCATGTATAATATGTCCAAAAAAAAAGTGCCACTTGTTCTAAACATAATGGAGAAAGAGGAATCATTTAACAAAAACATTGTAGGAGTTGCAGATAAAGATGTTCAACACACTAATTAGTTGAGTGGAAAAAAAAACTAGATACTTAATGAAATGAAAAGAATTGGAGTAATATATTAAAACAGACTCCGAGTATATTTGTGGACAGCTCATCAATTATATGTCATTTAATCAAAATATAACCACATGTTTCTATAATCCAACATGTCACTGCCTAAAACTAATCTTCATTGGCTTCCCCTAAAATCTTCATTACCACATCTGATTTCATTTTTATTCCTATATTTATTGGTCCGTTAATTAGGACCGTTCCTATCGCTCGATTACAAACCTTCTCAAAATCTAATGTCCATCTATAGACAATAGACATGTCTTCCGTTTAGGCTTGTGTGTGTGAATTCCATTTTCATTAAATTTTATGGTACTTGCACCCACCCTACAATGCTATCTATTGTGTCTTCACACATTCCTCTCAATTTAGTAGATTGCTCCATCTTGTAGATCGATAAATCATAACAGGAGACAACCAAACAAAATGTGACATGTTAGTGTGATCTCACTCATAATTTGCAGCTCTCTTCCCAATTGTGGAGTGTGAACCAAATCCAATTTTTCCAATCCACCACTCTAAACTCTTCTTCCAACTACGAAGACAGTGTTAGTGGCAGGCGACCAATAGTCACTTCTCTTGTAGGTTCTTAAAAAAGACATCACATCACCTAGATGTTTGCACAATCGACAGTGCATAAATCTTATGTATATAGGAAAATCCTATACAATAGAAAAGTCTAAATTTTCCTATACAAAAAAAATGACACCTGATCAAAATCATGGTTAAATTGTCATTGTACATAAGATTTTTTTATAGAAAAGTGTTTCATGGAAAAGAAATCTTATGGGAAAGTGTTTCATGGAAAAGAAAGCTTATGGGAATTCAAAGTCGTAAGAGTGTTCATATTGTTAGGGACAAACCTAAGTGTATATGATTCGGGGCTGCCGCCAACCCCACAACAATCAAAACTACCTATCATTCGGGGCTGATGCCAGGAACTATGCTAGTATAAAAAAGAAGAACTGATTTATCTAATTGTCTTGCTATAGGTAAAAAAGTTTGTCACGGTGATCTCTTTCTTTTTCTATAATAATCTCTCATGATAAATTCAATTCTCGTTTTAATATATTTATTAGTAAGTGATAAAAGTTAAGGATGACTATGTCAATATGTTTATATTCATTAATTTAATTTATTTAATTAACTTTGTAGTATATATGATTTTTTATTTAACTTAATAAATTTATAAAAATATTGATAGTATAAGTAGTATTTGTTGATTCCATAATAAAAAACTTTTTTTTGGAAGGGCTATCAAAAAATACTTCGTAATTGCATAGTTTTAAAACACGGACTCGGTCATCGACTCGGCAAGTGTACTGGGTCACCGAGTCAATGGTCGAACCACTGGGTCACTGGTTGAACCGCATGGCTGAACCAGATTAAATCGGATAACTCGGGTAGATCACTCGGACTTAAGGTTAAATTTGTATAAGTATTTAACTATATTAAATCATATTCAATTGATGACTCGACAACTTAAAAATGACGTGTAATATAGATTTCAATATTTGTAGTTATATTTTGTTGAGAGAAAGTAAATTTTGTTTTGCATATATGTTAATATTAATATTTTTTTGGTAGTGTATATGTTTTTTTTTGAAGGATTGGCAGTGTATATGTTAATATTAATATTAATATAATATGTATATTTTCTAAAAAAATTATTTGATTTGTATATTACAAAAAATTGATGTGCTCTTTTTGAAAAAAAAATTATATGTTATTTTGAAGGAAAAAAATGCGGATGTATAATATATATTTCATTCATAACTTGATGCCAACATCTAAGATAGTGCAGCGGTCAAGTTCCTTGTTATAAACCATGAAGTACAAGGTTCAATTCTCACATACTGCAATTTTTTTTCAAATTCTGGAATAAATTTTTATTAAACCGGTTTGATTCAAAAACCGGCCGAGTCACCGGTTCTGTCCGGTTTTCAGCGAGTCTTACCGGTTTTCGCCGGTCTAATTGCATAACCGATCCAAAATGCAACTCGATTTGGTATACCCACCAGTTCGACTGGCCGGTCCAAGTCGAGTTTCAAAACTATGCGTAATTGTTAATTATACATATCATGTGTTATAATATCGTTACCTTAGACAAAACTTTATGGTTTTGTCCCTGCATATTGCTTCAGGTGAAATAAAAATTTCTTCTATTTTATTGATGCATTTTAGTTACTTTTTTGGTGGAAATTTGTTTGAATGCATATTTTCTTGAGTTTCAGTGATTTCCAACCAATTATGAAAATGAAACAATAGGTGAATGTGTAGATCCAGAATCAAGAAGGTTTATGTGAGGAAGAAGAATAGGATGGCATAATGGTCGTTTCCACATTGGTTGGTTTAAGTAAGAGTATTTTCATCTATTTATGTCAAAATTAGCAATCATTTATCCTAGTCAGAACTAGATACTTCAGCTAAACACAACCACATTAGCGAGATTATGGATTCAAGGATCATAACTCAAGTGATTAATATTTGCAGAGTAAATTGAAAGGATTAGCAAATTTAGAAATCAAAACTCAAGTGACCCATGTTTATAGGGACTACACACATATAAATAAGTCAATTAGATAAATACCAAGCTACTTATTAATCCTTTTTCTTAGGTTAATTTATTTTTATGAATTTTGGAGGCACTAGTCTTTATGTATAAAGCTAGGTGGGGTTTAATATGGGAAAGGGGAGTTGTTTTCCATCATGGGAAAGTAAATCTTAACCATTAGATTAATGAGGGACATTGGTTTTATCATAGTCTCTCTACACTTTATTTTTTCCCCTTTGTCTTCAACCTTTCAATCATCAACAAACACCAATAAACCACCAGCACCAATTTTGGTATTAACTCTTCATTGTAATTGCTTGAAATTACCACAACAAGCATTTTTGTTCTAATGGAATCAACAAGAACACTCCTTTACTAGAACAAAAGTAATTACCACCACCATATAACTCTCTTTCACGAGCCACTCACCCACCACCACCAGCCGTGTATATGGCATATATGAGACAAACCTTGGCTGGCTACCATTCCAACAACTTAATCACACAAATCTTCACAAACAGCTCTAAATATTTTTCCTTCCTTCATTTTTTTTACTTCAATTTTCTATGCTAAATGGGCCACTATTTTTTCTGTAAATTAAAAGTTGGTTTTCGTTTGTGTTTATGAATAAATTCACAATTTGCATGTTCTTTACCAAATTGTACCTTGGATTAATTTAAGAAGTACTGAGAATGATTATTGTCTAACAATATCAAAGAAAAACTGAGTTTTTGTACAAAAATAAATCTTTTATTGTCATTTTTATTTCCATTTGAAAAAGAAAGAATAAAAGGGATGGGCTTCATTGCGATCGATGTTGGTGGCAATGGGTCAAGTTTAGTGTTATGGAGGTTGAAGACAATGTGAAAAAAATATAGTGGAGGTAGACTATGATAAAATTGATGTTCCTATTTAATCTAATGGTGTAAACCCAACTTTCCCATGGTAGAAAAAAAAACTAGCATTTCCCATACTAAATGCCACCATAAAGCTATTGGACGAGAAATATTTTAAAAACATAAATAGAAAATACTTAATAAAAAAACAAAATAGAAAATACTACAAACTATTGTTATCGGATCTAAGTCGACTACAAAACCCCTATATTAAGTGCAATATGACATTCAATAAGAGAGTGACCTTCATAGTTTACTTACATTGAGAAAAAGAGAACAATCTTTTACTGCAACATTTATAAATAACAAGAAGAAAAAAAAAATGTTTTTACTGTAATTAGGATGCAACTTGAAACTATGTTTTATGGGGATTGAACTTTGATCCCATAAGTTCAATGTTGTTTCTCTCTTTTTTTTAATAGAGATTTTAATTTTTCAATTTTAAAAAGTAGTCAAACATAGTTTTACCATCAATTTTCTAAGGCGATGAAGGTTTGAGACTGTTGGGTTTGATATATCAACGATTAGGCCTCTCTTGCAGTCGGGTGCAAGTTTGGTTCGTTGTATTTAGGTATGAGCATCCACAATAGAGACATTGAGTTCTTAAATGAGTTCTACGTGTACACACCACTCATTTATAATTTTTTAATAGTAGTATCTAATAAGCACTCAATTAGTCCAACTCAAATCTCACACAAAGTTCTTAAATTGGACCCACTAATCAACTATCAATAACTTAATATCATTATATTTTAATTTTTTAATATTAAAAGAGTGTGGGTCCCACTTAAAAGTGGGGGTCTTAAGTAAGACCATGAAAAAGATTCTCTACATTGGGGGTACCTAATAGATAACATGTCTTAAATAGTTAAGACTCTCCCAATAGAGATGGTCATAAAGCGCTTTTGAGCTTTATATGTATACATCGAATTCCGAACTTAGAAATTTTTTAATCATCTCAATATTTTGATTGTGCATTTTTACCTCCACTTTTTTTTTTATTTTAACTATTTTGGCCTTCTTTTTTTAAGGAGCTATTTTGGCCTCTTATGTTTTTTGTTTTTTAATTTGGCAGTCCCATCCAATTTCATCCAAATTTTATGTTAAAGTTCCATCATCTATTAAAGGGGCACTCAACTCCTATATCTAACGTGAGTTTTCTTTAAAACTAAAAATAAACTCTTATATCTATTAAACGCCAAAATTAAACTATAATATTTGAGAAATGATATTTATATCAACCATTTTGTGACAACTCTCTCTCATATTCACACTATTCTCTTATTCTCTCTCTTCCTTTTTCTCTCTCCATTGTTTTTGACCAATGAAAAGAGAGAAAAAAAGAAGTTGTCACAAAAGTTGTATCAAATATTTGTTCAAATATCACTACTCATAATATTTAGAGTGAATGAAATGCTTTTTTGGAAGGGTTTTGCTAGAAGTCATTCATGAAGGTGTCTTTTAACAACCCACACCTCAAGGTGTGATTTCCACTTTTTAGTTATAACTTTGTTCAAAGACACCTTCATAAAAATTAGCTGGTGTCTCATATTCACACTATTCTCTTATTCTCTCTCTTCATTTTTCTCTCTCCATTGTTTTTGACCAATGAAAAGAGAGAAAAAAAGAAGTTGTCACAAAAGTTGTATCAAATATTTGTTCAAATATCACTATTCATAATATTTAGAGTGAATGAAATGCTTTTTTGGAAGGGTTTTGCTAGAAGTCATCCATGAATGTGTCTTTTAGCAACCCACACCTCAAGGTGTGATTTCCACTTTTTAGTTATAACTTTGTTAAAAGACACCTTCATAAAAATTAGTTGGTGTTTTTTAACAAATGCTCATATAATAACTTGCTAAAAGACACCTTCATAAAATGTGTCTTCTAGCAAAACCCTTTTTGGAACATACCAAATTACAAAAGTGAGAGACATAATCATACAACCCTAAGTCTTAAACTTGAGACCAAATTTAACTTTTAATCACTTAACTTAATTTTAGATAATGATTTAGTTTTTTATATTTGTTTTATTTTATTTTCTTTCAGCTTAAATAGTTAAATTGTTCATGTAAGTTCGCGTGTTTTTTGTTTTCGTCTTTGTATCTTTTTCTGTTCTAAAACAAACCCGGTAAGATGCAAACATTTTGATTTTAGTACCTACCGTCATCATCTATTACAAAATCGTATATGTGGCAAACAGAGGGTGACGTGGCAATGGGTGACGTGACAGATGATGTTGGTGTGACAAAATGGATCATGAGTCACACAATGAGAGAGACCAAAACCAAAAAACGAGAAGTCAAAAAATTTAAATTTAAAAACCTTGGTTCTTCCATCTCTTCTTGTCTTTCTTCCCAATTTTTATCTTAGTCGCACACCTTCATCATTTCCTCTACCCATATCCTTCATTTCTGGTGAAAATTCACATATATATATCATAAAACTGTAAAATTCTCATGATTTTCACAAAAATATGGTTCTTTTGCATAATGATTTTGTTCTTTGGTAATTACACTTCAAGATTATACCCTCCTTCAAACTCTAATTTTCAAAAGTATAAATTTGAAGCTAGTCGTTAAGTTTTTCAAGAGCCTGCTGAGGATAACCTTATGATGACGGTAGGGACTAAAATCAAAATGTTTGTATCTTACATGGTATGTTTTAGAACAAAAAAAAAACCTAAAATTACTAGTAATTACACATGTGTGCAAACCATCGGTTCTTGGTGCTTGATTGGTGCAAACTGATGGTATCTTACATGGTAACTTATGATGACATGTTGTCATTACGTAATTTTTAGGACTTATTTTGACAATTTGATAGAGTTCAGAGGCAATATGAAGCATACAGGGGTATTAAAACAAGAATTTTGAAAGAACTGAAGGCAACAAATCGTGTCATGATTTTCATTGCCGTGACACGATATTCTTGGTAGAGAGCAATATTTTTGAGCAATTGAAATCATGCCACGATTTCTAGTAGCATGCCACGATTTTGAAGAAGGATCTCGAAGGATTCTAGGGTTTTGAAGCAATCGTGGCGCGATTTTCATGTGTCATGTCGCGATTTTGGGCGCAGTCAGAGTTGCCTATTTAAGCTGAAGTCAGTTCCAAACATAGGGGTTACGATTTTGGAGAGCAAAAGTGCGATTTTGAGACCTGAAGACTGCTAGAAGGGCGATTTCATCATCTTTTACTCAGTTCATGTATGTTTTAATTATTTCATTAATTATGCTATTTGTAAACTCAATTATGAGTAGATAAATCTCTTGGAGATTAGGTCCGAGATGAATCTGTGTAACCTTAATTGAAACATGTTGTGAAACTCTATTTATTGTGAATGACAATCTAGTTTTTATTCAATTCAATTGTTTTTAATGCTTTTTATATCCTGATCAAATATAAACATGATTTCGTGAGAATGAATGACTACTGACCATAGCTTTCTACTTATACCTAAATTGAATTGTTCAAATAAACATGGTTAGTCTAGGAATGGATAATCCTTTATTTGTGATATTAGGTTAACGTTCATAAAACCTTAAATGATTATTAGACTACCTAAGAAATTAGGGGGTGTAGTTAGAGAAGCGGCTCCTAAGTCAAGGGATTGATTAGAGTTATTTGGTTAACTATCGTGAAACTAGAAAATCATTCATAAGAATAGGTACAGTGGACCAATTAGGGGAAACGGAGAATTCGAAAGACCTGATCTCATCTCTCTCCATATTTTCTTAATCAATCTTTATTTTCTGTTACTTGATTTCATAAAATCAAACTGCCTAGGGCAAATCAATATAAACTTTTATACATCCTATTTAATAATGCTATTGAATTATTGAGATTAAAACAGTCCTTGTGGGAACGATATTATTTTACTACTTCGATAGTTTTTGGTACACTTGTCAAACTTCTATCAACTTACAAGAACGATTTCACTAATTAAGCCTTTTTTTTTCAATAATTTGCATATGAGATTAATTGGAATTACTTGTAATTTTAGATTTTTTTTAATTCAATTAACATATTTTAAAAGATGATACGATGTAGCAAAATTTTATTGGTTGACAATGTAAAGTGCTTTTACACTGTCAGAGTATTCCAATTAATCTCTTTGCATATATACTTTTAAATTTTAAATTTAAGATTCATATGTAAAGATAAATTAATTACCATAGATTTAAAAATTGGAAGGTCATAAGAAAATTAAAGCATAATTTAAAATTTAAAATTCATATACAAATGGATTAAAATAATAAAATAATATAAAAATAAAGGATCAAATAGCTATCTGAAATTAAATCAGGAAAAAATATGTAATACTCTAGCAGTGTAAAATCACTTTACACTGCCAACCAATAGAATTCTGCCACATCATGTTCACTTTTAAAATATGTTAATTGAATTAAAAAAAATCTAAAATTAAGTCTGAAAACTATTGTTTTCATCCCCTTCTTCTCCCTTACATCAACCCACGTTGCGTCTCTATCTCTATTGCTATGAAGTCCGAAAACGTAGTACGAATACGGGTACAATATGATACAGGTGCGGGTTCCGTACGATACGGTTAAGATACGTTGACAAAATATTTATACTAAAATTTATATGCATGTAAAATACTTAAAAAAAACATTGATTACTTTTCAATACTATATAATCATAAAAGTCACAAATTAAAAAAAATAATACATGTGATCAAAATAAAAAATGTAAAGTTTTCGTATAAATCATATTCTATTTTCATTCGTATGTTAGGTTATCTCCTCTCTCGTTACTTTCATCCACCAAAAACATGATTTTTAATTGGTAATCGAAAAACAATTATAGTGATTCATATCTTAAATTGAATCATATACATCTCCATTGAATTTTCATAACAGTCTCATTTTTTTCACTTCATTTTTTTCCAAGATACGTCTCTGTGAAGTATCTTATAAGTATCTGTGTGCATCTGTCGAGTATCCTATAAGTATCCGATAAAATATATATTTTAAATTAAAATAATTAATTCCGATACTCCGTTGGTGGGTACGTATCCGAGAGTATCTGCGGAGTATCGGTATCCGATACGTATTTGATACGGGTATGTCTCCATTTTGGAGTATCCGGGCTTCAGAGCTCTATTGTAATGTTCTTCAATCACAGTCTCAACCTATGCTGGTTTCGACGCTTGATGGCAACTCACAGTGCTTTTACACATGACAAGTAATTCAGGAACAAAGAACAAGAATATGGATTGATTGGAACAGAGAAATTAAGAGGGTGATTGATTGACTTAATTGGTACAGAGAAAGCAGAAGCTTCGTTGTCGTTGTTCCCATTTATCAGAAACAATAAAATTCTGAAATTTCTTTGTGGTGAAATACCCCAATTTCTAATTCAAGCATGTCGATGTCCGATTTGACAATTACCTAATTTAACAATTACCTGAATAAAATTATACTCTCTCCAATTCCAAATAAAAAATCTTACATATACAAATGGATTAAAATAAGAAAATAATATAAAATCAAAGGATGAAATAGTTATCTAAAATTAAATTAGGAAAAACTATGTAATTTTACCTAAATTTTACTACCTCCTTGTTTTCCTACCAAATAAATATATCCCACTATTACTATATATTCGTCTTAACCTGGTACAGTGGTACTAGAAGCAGAACCATGATGATGTGGAAGAATTGACTGAAGTGTCTTATGTTGGCCTAGAAAATGGAAGAGAGTCCCACACTCCCACGGCCACAGTGGAAGTGTTAATGTTGGCTAGCGATTGAAGGAGAATCCTTCGCACCCACGACCACACCGTACCAGGTCCTTCTCGTTTTGTCTCCGAACTCTCTGGGACCAGAACCAGTGGACCACCTTAACCCGACACGTACGTACCGACACAACCAATTCTTGATTGCGACGTGTTGCTCAATCATTACCTCATGTGTTTCATTCGCGAATTTTCCACGTTGGCATTTTTCCATTTTCAAAACGACTCTCTAATATATGAGCTGTCTTGCACCGTTGGATCGTATCCTCTGGGTCCCTCTTGTGGTGGTATGGCACATGAATTCTCGCCGGCAAAATATTTGATATTGGCCTCACATTTTTTTTTGGTGAACACACTCTACCATGTCAAAGGAATTCAAAGTTTAAAAAATATTTAGATGAATTGAACTATGGGGTTCCTCTTGCTAAGGGAAATCAAAGTTTAATGTATGTTTATAAAGATACTTACATATAAAGATACTGATAATGTATCAGATACTCACATTTTTTTATTTCTCTTCTCATTTTTGTTTTGTGGCGGCCGAAAGACCTAATATTGAGAATCTCAATTTTAATATGCTTAATGTTGGTCAATGTGGACAACTAACCAAACCTTTTTTCTGCCGAGGAAGTTAAGCAAGCTGTTTGGGATTGTGACAGTTTCAAAAGTCCTGGACCAGATGGTGTCAATATGGGTTTTGTTAAGGATTTCTGGCCAGAACTCTGTGATGATTTTATGCGCTTTATTGGTGATTTTCACAGGAATGGGAAGCTGTCAAAAGGTATCAATAGCACTTTTATTGCGTTAATTCCAAAAGTTGAGTGTCCTCAGCGCCTGAATGATTTTCGACCAATCTCGATGGTTGGAAGTTTATACAAAGTTCTTTCAAAAGTCCTTTCAAACAGATTGTGAAGGGTTATGTTTAGTGTTATTTCGGAAACTCAATCAGCTTTTATTCATGGTAGACAGATTCTTGACGGTATCCTCATTGCTAATGAGATTGTGGAAGATGTTAAGCGTCTTAAAAAAGATTTGTTATTATTCAAAGTGGATTTTGAGAAGGCTTTTGACTCAATTGATTGGTCCTACCTTGAAGCAGTTATGAAAAAAAATGAATTTTCCAACTTTATGGCGTAAGTGGATTATGGAATGCGTCAGTACGGCCTCAACATCTGTTCTTGTTAATGGCAGCCCAACTGATGAATTCAAATTTGAACGGGGGTTGAGACAAGGTGATCCTCTTTCTCCCTTTCTTTTTTTAATAGCTGCTGAAGGATTGAATGTCATGATGAATGCTTTAGTAGAGGCTGGACATTTTTCTGGTTACAAGGTGGGGGCTAATAATAATCTTG
>Ga0315915_1004147_pt1 | contig 18310 bp, 9 predicted proteins | sample MpolbnodulesMG_FD_207738 | JGI IMG/M metagenome (GOLD analysis project Ga0315915, IMG submission 207738) | Medicago polymorpha root nodule microbial communities from Los Angeles, California, United States - branched nodules | ecosystem: Host-associated > Plants > Roots > Nodule | place: USA...
TGCTTTGACATGTCATCTTTAACCACCTCTTGCGTGTCTTCGTCATCAAATAAACAGGCATCCTCCCATAAAGAGAAGCCCCATTCCTCAATAATTTTAAAATCATAAATCACCCCATCCACCATAATCTTGGCACCGATATTAACCACCTCCAACGACGAAGTAGCAATCAAAACCCTGACATAATCAAACCGTTCTTTTTCCAAAGTTACCTCATCCACATGCAGTAAACGACCATAGTTAAAAACAAAAAGTTTGAAAAAATTCGAATTCCAAGCATGAAGTGGCACCCCATATATCCTCACCCACGTGCCTCTTTCACGGATTAAAGTATCCTTGTTCCATTTTACTGGTTTAGAAAATAAATGATCAAAAAATTATGTTGCCGACAATAAAACCTTACTGACATCATCATTACCATTCGAGCGCACCAACACTTTGTCAGCTCCCAACGGAATGATATCCAAATTCTCAAACCCATCATCAAAAATATGGCGTTGTAAAATAAGAATAGCCTCACCATTCGCCACTGACACTGATAACCCTTTCGATGCCCACGAAACATCAAGATCATCAGAACGATACTTACAGACATACATTTGTGTAGCTTGCACCTCAATATGATTTGATTGCAATTTATAAGGTATGCGAATGGAAAAAATAAGAAGTTTTGTATTATATTAGAGAGTCCTAAGCTCCAAGAGCTGATTTTGCAGAATTCTCTAGCTAGTCGGTTGGAGAGAGATATGAAAGTGAAGATTCAGATAAAGAGGGAAATTGTGAAAATTCAAACGTCGAGATGTGGAAGTTAACATTGATAAACTCAAGATGTATTTGATTATTTTGAAAAGGAAGTTGAATGAAATGTAAGTAAAGATGAAATTAAGAAACCAGAACCATTATGTATAAATTGTTTGTATTGTGATAAATGATACACAATGGTACCAAAACAAATTCATAATCAAACAAGAGTAGCATACACAGTGACAACAAAATATGTCCATTGCATTATGTTTTTAAAAGGATTGATGTTCATAAAAGTGTTGATCACTGCAAATTTGTTGAACATTAGGGATGGCAAAGCGGGTCGGCCCGTCCCATTTAGGTTCGCTCCGTCTAAGCCCGCTAAAAACGAGACGAGTCGAGTCAAATTTAGTGACCGAGTCTAAAATCTCACCCCGCCCCGTTTAGTGGCGGACTTGCGAGTTGGCGGGCCGGCCCGCCAAACAAAAAAATTTGATTTTTTTCTTTACAACTTAATTGTTACAAAAAAAACTATGTTGCTTTTATCATAAAAATATATAAAAGAATGGGTAGCAAATAAATTTGTGAAAAACAAGATAATTAACAAATTGTCGAATTCAACATTGTAGTTAATAGCAAAATAAGGCAAATGCGGAACATAAAACAAATCATAAAATAAATTCAACAACCAAATAAAATCCAAATGGATAAAATAAGTCTCAAAATAAATAAACTCAACAACCAAGATAAATCCAAAAGCACAAAATAAGTCCCAAAATAAATCCAAGAACAAAAACAAATCCAAAAGCATAAAATAAGTCTCAAAATAAACTAAACAACCAAGATAAATCCAAAAGCATAAAATAAGTCTAAAAATAATCGCAGCAGTATAATTCTTATACTAAGTCAATCAACTCCAAGTCAATCATCATCTGAGTTATGAATATATGGTGCTCCTCCTCCTCCTGTTGTCGTCATAACATAATTGTTTCCAACGAGTTAAGCGGGCCGGCCCGCCCCGTGCCCACCCCGTTATTCAACGATGCGAGACGAGCCGAGTCAACTATGAAAAACGAGTTCAAAACTTCGACTCAGCCCACCAAAAATAGCGAGCCAAACGGGCCGGTCCGATGGGTCAAGCCCGTTTTGCCACCCTATTGAACATGGATCTGCGGGAGCCAAAAAAAGTCCTTTTACTTTGCCTTAATGCCATGTTGTCTCATAAAACCACGTCAATGTCAAGTCATCACGTCCTTAACCTTGCATGTAAGTCCTTGATATAAGACTAATGTGTCCTGACTCCTGATTTATTTGTGACTTAAAATTTAGTTTTTTTTCTTCTTCTCAAAAACTAAAATAGATTTCATTGTTTTTTAGAGGTATGAAAATGAGACTTCACTCTTAATAGGAAAAAGAAAAACTAACAATTTTTGAATGAGAACTGATTTTATCATCTATTTTTCTGAAAAGTTCCTTGTACAAACATAATATACATAGACTACTTAATAAAGGGACTTATTGCATATAACAAAATATCTTAACATCATTGACGGTAGCGAATTGGACTATCAATGAACTAATCTTAACCACGTTTACGACATAAACTCAACTAGTTTAAATTTGTTGCAGCATTGAGGCATTCATAACCGAATTCACAAACCAGACATTCATAACCAAATTCACAAAGAACTGCTCATGTTCAACCCTTAATACTCTTTCCTAAAAGCTTTCTTTCATCAGGGTTAGTGGAGGCTAGTGTTTTACATACAAAACTTGGCTGAAAGCTATATTTGTGACATCAATACATAGTTAAAAGTACGCAGGCATCCAAGTGACAAGGAATCATGTATAATATCCAAATAACCTAAAGTTTTATGTCTTGGCTCAGTTGTGACTCGTGACTAATGCAATTGCCCTTACCCCTTTCATTTCATTGGTCATCATCAACACCATCGCCTTTATCAGATGGCTCACCTTCCGCCTTTCTTTTCTTTTTCTTCTCCTCTCCCTTTCCCTTCTCATCTCCCTTTCCTTTTGGCACCGCTGCTTTCTTCCCAGCGTTCTTCTTCCTGAACTCTGATAGGCCAAAAAGAAAAAGTGTTAAGGTCCGCCAAGTTAGGGCAGATATTGGTCAAATCCAAACAACTACACATATCTCTTTTCTTAATGAGAATGAAATCATAAAATGAAATAAATTTTCAAGCAAATTATTACAACGTAGTTTCATGTGTGTAATTCAAAAAACATACTCTCACAAATAGTTTAATTCCTCTTTGTCGCTATGAACCATAGCTGACCACACTTGTTTCTGTAGCATAACAGTGAACTGTGAACACCAAGCAAAATCATATCTTCCATCGTGCTTAAAGTTAGTTCACAGCATACACAACAGAGCATAGAAGAAACTCAGTTTTAGGCTTTTAAATAAGGAAGACATTTTAGAGTTACACTGTTACAGTTTATGGACTTTTCGATTGCTCCTGATTTTCACCAACAACAATAACCAACCCTTTTTAACTAAATGGGGGTTCCTCCTAATTATAAATTTTACAGTTTTGTAAATCATTTTTTTAACTTCTATCCAATGAAAAGAACAAGACCATAATAAATACATAAATGACAACATTCATTGTGATGCTAAAGCTTCACTTCACTCTACAGCTAACAAAAAGTAAAAATCAATCACAGCTAGTTTGAAAACAAACTCAATAAACTCATATCATAGGTAAGGGAAAGTGACCTTCAAGAGAATCTTTTAGAGGGCCAACAAACTCAGTAAACTCAGTTTCTTCGAGAGCTTTGAAAACATCTTCAGCATTGATAATTTGCCTCTTTGACTCCCTACATATATCATTAGCCCTGCAAATACAAACAACACCAATCACTCTTCACCTTCTTCTACCTCAAAAAGTTCCCATTTTTTATAATCACACAGGAATCAATCTCCAAAACCCACAACAAAACTTCCCCAATTTCCTCCGAAATAGCCAACACCCATTGCAAAAATTTCCCAATTGCCGCTAAACTACAAACCCTAATTTTTATCTCCTTCCTTACAAAGTTCCCATTTTTATAATGACCCATGAATCAATCCCAAAAACCATTGCAAAGTTTTCCCAATTGCTTCCAAAATATAACCCCTAATTTTTATCTCCTTTCTTAAAATCACCCATGAATCAATAGACAAACCCAATACAAAATTTTCCCAATTGCCTCCAAAATATAAACCCTAATTTTTCCCCTTCTCTGCAACTAAAGTTTCAACTTTTAAAATCAACCACGAATCAATCACCAAAACCCATTACAAAATTTCCCCAATTACGTCCAAAATCTAAACCCCACTCAAAGAAAAGGAGAATTTCAGACATCAAATTTATCAAATTAGCGTTTTTTTATCTATTTGTGCGCAAATTAGGGCTTCAGAGAGAAGGTAAAAGCACTTACGTAGCGGAAAGGTAGTGGATGAAGATTCTGGCACTTTCAGAGAATGCAAGAAGAGCGTCTTTGTGAACGGCAATGTCGCCGTCGTCGGAGCAAGTGGAAAGCTTCTCCTTTACCACACGGCGTACGATAGTTTTGGGAAGCTCCTCCGTTTCAGCCATTGTCAATTTTCTCTTCTTCGATTTCCAATTGGGATAATTGGAATTAGGGTTTGAATTGTGGTTGGAATTAGGGTTTTATTTGTACTTCTTGTTGTGAATGGGTTTGGTTTCCCGCCATATAACAAAAAAAAAAAAACTCAAGCGACTAAAGTTTAAGTTTAAATACAGTTTTACCCTCTTAATTTGGATTTTATTCCCCTATTTTAAAATTTGGAATTTTTCCCTTATTTTACATTTTTCCTAATTTTGCATCCCTCTGTAACATTTTGAGTTCATTTTCGCTGTTGTAGCAGGGCTGATGTGAAATATATTATATTATTTTATGTTTTCATTCATTTTCTGCATAATAAAAATATAATATATTTCACATCATCGGAAATAAACTCAAATGTGGTAGAGGGGTGGTAAAATTTTGAGTTTTAAAATTGAGGAGGTAAAATCCAAATTAAGCGAAAATAGGGAGTTAATCTGCATTTAAACCTAAAGTTTAATACTTGTGAATTTTTATATTTTTTTAGAATAAAATAAAACTTTGAATGAATTTTTTTTTTAAGAAAACTTTGAAATAAAAATAAAAATTAGAAATGCTATTTGTAAAATCATTTTAAAACAACTTTTGGAACAATTCTCTTATATTTTCATTGTATTTGTATTCTTATTCTTTTAACGAATTTTTGGCATTTGACAAAATAATTTGGAGCCAAAAATATTGAAATTTTGGGATTTGACACAATTTGTTTGGAGCCAATTTTTTTTTATAATTATTATATATTTCAATGAAAACAAATTTATTACTACTATAAAATTATTATTTTAAATGTATTGTAGATTTGTATCGTGGCTAATCAAATCAACTTGTACTTTCAAAATTACGCATAGCCACAAGGTTATGGGTAGACATGGCAACGGGGCGGATCGGGGGCGAGTTTGAGTATCCCATCCCCGCCCCTGTCCCCAAACCATATCGAGGGTAAAAATTGAACATTCAACCCTGCCCCCAATGGGGACGGGTCTCCCGGCCCTGCCCTCACCCCCACCCGCGAAAACTTTATTTTTTTTATAAAATATTTAAAAAATGCATATTTTTTTCATAGCAACGAAAACATAATAATTATATTAATAATTATTTATCTAATAAACCTTTTTCAAAAGAGCAAAATAATTATAATAAATATGTTTCTAAAGAATAATTATATATTAAAATAGGTTGGTGCTTATGAAAATAAGATTATAAAATTTAATAAAAAAAAATTAAAAAGCGGGTGCGGGGCGGGGGTGCGGGGCAGGGTGGGTGTAAGCATCCCCCGCACCCGGCCCCACCCCGTACTAAAACTCCAAATTTCCCCCACACCTGCACCTAGTTAAATTGGCTTTTCCCCGTTAAATTCGGGGCGGGGGCGGGGTTTGTTGCCATGTCTAGTTATGGGTAATGAGAAAATTTATTACAGTGTTTTTAAGTTTCAGTGATGTAGATTAGGGTTGATGCTTAGATGCTAGTAACTCAGTTTCTGGAAGTCAAGGAAGCAACGTCATGCTCTTCTGTTGACGTAAGCATATAGAATTGAATTATAAAGGATTACATTCCTACTTTGTGACTTGGTTCAAACTCGTGTTAGACAATCAATACTTTATTTTTATTGTGATAGCTAAAGTGTTTTGCACATTTTAGCCGATCATTTTTTGTATGAGAGAACCAATCATTTGGACATTGATCGTCACATCGTTCGCCTCAATGTACAAGAAGGTCTCGTGAAACCTTTCCTGTTCCATTTGTTCAATCACTTTCAACCCAATGAGCATCAAGTTTTGGCTTGAGATTGGCAACAAGCTCAATGATATTACAAGAAGATTCAATTATATTATTGAAAGGAGGAACACATTTCTTTTATAACTGGGTGATTTTACGCAAAAAAAAAAAAAAACCCATTGAAGTGGTTGAATGACGTCTAACCAATCCCAAAGTGTATGGACGAGAAAACAATATATAGAAAATTGTCGAATTTCTTTTAATTTAAGTGGAGCACCAACTTCCCATCAAGTTAAATCAGTCTACAATGATCATTGGTAAACATCAATTTTGATACAAAAGTTTGGGTATATGCATTTTTTTTATCGAGAGCATTACTTTTTCCAATATAAAATTTATTACAATATCTAATTTAGATTTAACACAAGCAAAAGTGCATGAATTGCTGCTACATAAAAGAAATCAGTTGATGGTATTGGATGATGTATGGAAAAGAAATCAAGAATTGGAATTTGGAGTAAGCGATGACGATTGGTATGAGTTGAAAGTTGTACTACGATTCCAAAGTTGCTTTTTATTTTAGTTTTCATTCGTGACAAATATGTTGCAGAAATGACAAGAACAAACCTTGTTTGGGCAATAGTAGAAGAATAAGAAAATGAGTATTTTAGTTTTTAATTTTTTTTTTTGAGTTAGATAACCATAGTCGAGTTAGTTATTTAGTCTTTTCTTTTTCTCTACTATGTGTTTTATTAGCACGGGGTTAGTTAGAATTCTCAACTAATCTCAACTCTATAAATCATTGTAATTATTTCCACATTTTTTTTTCTCAATTTGAATTAGTTTTCTTTTTTCATTCATGGTGTTCTTGATTGATATTGCAATTTACTCATATTGAACATTATAATGTATAATAAGAAATATTTAAATCACATATGCAATAACAGTCTCATTGTGATATTTGATATGAAAAATAAAAACGGTCTTTTTATTTTGTTCTTATTGTATTGTATGTTAAAATAAAGAAAAATTCTAAGATTGACACCTCATATACAGAAATTGTAATTCTTTAAAAAAAAAAAAACAAGAAATTGTAATATATAAAATAAAATAATAATAATAATAATCATTATTATATTATAGCATTAAAATCAATTGATCCAAGCATTTTCTTTCATGTTACCATTTAAGTTAGCTTTCTTAATCTAATGCTAGCTAATAATGTGTTTTCTTTTCATTATTATATATGAGTTTTTTTGAAGTTTCATTTTCATATTATTCACAACATTTTGTAGTTTTCATCATGCAAGACAATGGAAGATTTTGATTTTTGATTTTTTTTAAAGAAATACAATATATTGTTGTTCATGACAAAATGGAAAATTTGAAAAATATATACAATCTCATATTGCTGAACAATTAACCATAGATTTTATTTCTCATATTTACTTGTTATAAATTTGTAGAAATATTTACGAGACATGCGTTGAATTTTTTTTGCGTTCTCTTTAGATAAATATATTTGAAAACTCTTTGAACTATTTTTTAAATAAGTACTTAGATACAAATTTATAACAATTTATAACTATTTTGTGAGAAAAAATATTTAAATTCAGTATCACCAAACAACAAATACTTGTAACATTCCCTCAAAAAAAAAAAAAACGTGTAACAATTTATATCGTCTTATAATGATTTTTGTGATCTAAGTCACATAAATGAGTTACATGCTCACATAATTGTTAAAAACTTAAATATTTTATGAACTAAATTGTATTGAATTTGTATGATCACATGCAATTCATAAATATTGTATGAACACTAAAGTGAAACTATAGTATGATCACTTTTTTTTATTATGTTAAAATGAAACTATTGTTTGATACCTATGCATTTGATTTATGTGAAACAATTGAATGAAGAGTATATCATGAAAATTGCTTGAACTAAATGAATTAAATTAAATATAAATATAGACGTCTAATTATATGGTTATCCTAGTAATAACAAAATTATATAAAACATGTGAGACACAACAATGATTTTAATCAAAAAGATTTTAATTAATATGCAATGCTGGTCTAAAAAGATTTGACACATGTCACTTAATCATGTCTCTCTTCAAAGATAATTTAGTAAATAATATGACGTAGTGGCATAATAAATATTGAACACATGTGTAGAACATTTTTTATATTGATTCCATATATCAATTAAATTCAATCAAAAATTAGAATGAATAATATGTGTGATAAATTAAAAAAGTTAGATAAGTAAAAATAAAAACAGACATAAATATTAAAAAAAATCTATTTTCCTTAGGAGATTAAAAACAATCACTTCATAAACATATTACTGATACATAAAATGGGATAAATAGATGTACAAATAATTTATTTCACGTGGTATAATATGTTTTTCTTAATATTAAATATAAATTATTTTAATTTACGAGTAACATCCTTTTATTTATATTTATACATCTATTTGGAATGGTGTGACTCAAAAAGTATAGTTAATATGTATTCAATGTGAAAACTGAAATCTAGAACTCAAGTATGGACCCATGAAAATTTTAAATTCAACCTGAAGCTCAAACATTGAAATCATGATTACTTCTCTTCTTTTAGAACAAATTTATACATAGAGTTTGCTTTGCCTAGTTTTCTTCTTTCTTATGGTAAGTCTTGTATGGTGTAATGGAGGAGATTATTATTTACTAACTAGTATGTGGACCCGTGCCAGTCACGGGCTAGAATTTCACCATACTTCAAAGAAACAATATTGTGATTTATCAAGTGACAGTTAAATTCTAATATTGTATAAAAATAGAGGAAGTTGCACAACAATTAAGTCAAAACACTCGTATACTTAAGCCTTAAAATTTTAGATGAAGATGTCACATCGTTCTCACTTATGTGGTTGCTCCTTCTCCAAGGGATTTCTCTTTTGGTACCTAACAATTGCTCATTGTCAACTAATAAATGGTAATCTATCGGCATCGTTCTCACTTATGTGGTTGTTCCTTCTCCAAGGGATTTCTCTTTTGGCACCTAACAATTGCTCATTGTCAACTACTAAATGGTAATTAGCTACAGTATGATATCCCAATTCAACATTATTGGGGGTGTGTGTGGGGTGGGGGTGGACGGCGTACTCAGAGAATCTCACACTACATGGAGATGTCAGGGTAGATGTTGAGCAACATAAAAGTAGGATGATCCATGTACCTAATACCTTAAGACTTTGGATGAAGATATATTGTCAATCTCACTTGTGTAGTTTCTCTTAGCCTAATGCGATGATACAATCCAATGTAGGCTTCCATTAAAGCCTCAATATTATCATAATTTATTTTGTTAGTTATTAGGTATCATTAATTTAATTTTTTATCTTCAAATTTAAACTTTTAGATGTTTGTGGTGGATGGCGTACTCTGAGAATCTCACGCTTCATGGAGATGTTAAAATATCGAGTGTAAATTAAAATTCCACATTGAATGCAGGGTAGATGTTGAGCAACATAAAAGTAAGATGATCTATATACCTAATATCTTAAGACTTTGGGTGAAGATATATTGTCAATCTCACTTGTGTAGTTACTCTTAGCCTAATGCGATGATACAATCCAATGTAGGCTTCCATGACAGCCTCAATATTGTTGGAAAATGATAAGAATACAATACTGAACAAAGAAAATAGAATTTGTTGTGTCATGGGAAAACCACTGCCCTGAAAGCGAATTCGGCAAGACCTCGATGCAATCTAAACGCCGACCGCTCCCCAAGGTTAACACAACTAGCCTATGAACACGTGCACTCGTGGCCTTAGGTTATGGAAAACACAGAACAATTGCCCATATATTATTTAGGAATGAAAAAAGAAAGTTTTGACAGAAAAATGGTATATCAGTGGTCTGTTAGCAGAAAGCAAGAGCGTATCTCTCTACAACTTGTTTCAGACCTTTAAAATAGCATTTGAGTATCAAAAACGGTTCCCTTCCTTTTCTGTAACAGCCACATAAATCCCTTAATAATAGCCCCAATAATTATACGTTATTAGGCATTAAGAAGGAGGTTTTCAAATCTGTTTGGTAACTGAATATTAGTGTTTAAAGGAAAGATATTTCAAAATATATAATAAAAGGGATTTGACTATTAAAAGCAATTAAAGAGAAATAAGGGAAGATGATTCTCAAACCTTTTACCAAAGTGGGACTCACGTATATGTTCAATTTTGCCATTGTTCAACAATCCCCCACCAATGGTAAAATAGAAAATCAAAAGAAAGAAAGAAATAGAAAATCTGGGCAAAAGAAGGATTAACACTTAAGTACCAATATCATAATGATTGAATTGATACGTAGTGATGTAAGGCAACAATTGTGTCTAGATAGTGAAATTACTCTTGAACTATCAGCTTCAATTGAGACCCCTACAACACATGTATTACCTTAGAATCTGTGATTTCCGCGATAGTCAATACAAACGCTTTTAAAGGCCATGCGCACACCTTGGGTTCTCATGAGTGCTCTAGAAAAACAGCCAAGATTTTTCATAGAAGGCGGCCCACCTTCACACTCAAGCAGGTAAATTCATCAAGTGCATCTCAAAAGCACCACCATAAAAGGCTATGAATTTATTAAGAACATAAAAAAAAATGTTCAACCTCAAATTTAACAAGCGGCGAATCCATCAAGTTCGTGTCATAAGGACCACCCAAAAATTAGGGCTATGAACTCGTTAAGAGCTAAAAGCTCAACCTATTCACAATGCATTACCACATGTCATAGAGATGGGAGGTGTAATGCAACAGAGTATTCATATGGCTTCGTTTGACCAAGAATGGGATCCACCATATTTTCCTCAACACAAAGGCTTAAGCCCCATCTCCCTCGACGATTCAAGCACTAATTTCCTTGTTAGACCTTTGGTGACAGGATCCGCTAAGTTCCTTTCAGATCTAACGAACTCTAAAGAGATCACACCATTTTTCAAAAATTCTCTAACCGAACTATGTCTTACACGGATGTGTCTCCTCTTTCCATTATACACATTATTCATTGCTATACCAATAACTGCTTGTGAATCACAATGAAGAGAAATCGGTATAGACCGTTTCCCCCACAATGGCACATCGACCAACAAGTTTCTCAACCATTCTGCTTCTTGACCTGCTAGATCAAGAGAGATGAACTCTGACTCCATAGTGGAACGTGCTATACAAGTTTGCTTGGAAGACTTCCATGATATGGCACCTCCACCTAAAGTAAAAATATATCCACTGGTGGAACTCACCTCATCATTATCAGTAACCCAATTTGCATCACAAAATCCTTCTAACACTGAAGGAAATTTACAAAAATGCAAACACCAATCCATAGTACCTTTAAGATACCTGAGTAAACGACGAAGTGCTGTCCAATGTTCATTACCTGGATTGTGAGTATATCTGCTAAGTCTGCTCACAGCATAAGCTATGTCAGGTCTAGTACAATTCATGAGAAACATAACACTACCTATGACTTTGGCATATTCAACTTGTGAAATGCTAGAACCATTGTTTTTCTTAAGATGTATGCTAGAATCATAGGGAGTTTTCACAGGTAATTCATCATAACAATTAAATTTTTTCAATATCTTTTCGATATAATGTGACTGACTTAAAGAAACACCATTATCAATTTTTCTCATTTTGATTCCTAGAATCACATCAGCTTCGCCTAGATCTTTCATATCAAAATGAGAAGATAAAAATGATTTGGTCTCATTCACTACAGTCACATTAGTACCAAAAATTAGCATATCATCAACATATAGACATATTATCACACATTCCTGTCCAAATAATTCAGAGTAAACACAAGTGTCAGATGAATTCACAATATAACCATCACTTACTAGAGTATGGTTAAATTTTTCATACCATTGTTTAGGAGCCTGCTTAAGACCATATAAAGATTTTCTCAACATACACACTTTGTTCTCTTGACCTTGAATCACATAGCCCTCGGGTTGCTCCACATAGATTTTCTCTCTCAAGTCACCGTTAAGAAAAGCCGTTTTTACATCCATTTGATGTACTACAAGACCATGAATAGCGGCCAAGGCAACTAGAGAACGAATTGTAGCAATCTTAGTAACTAGAGAGTATGTATCAAAATAGTCAATTTCTTTCTTTTGTGTGTACCCTATAACTACCAATCTGGCCTTAAATTTATCAATGGTTCCATCTGTTCTTAGTTTCTTTCTAAAAACCCATTTACATCTGATTGGTTTACTTCCCTTAGGCAAATCAACTAGTTCCCAAGTATGGTTAGACATGATAGAATCTAATTCACTGTTGATAGCCTCTTCCCAAAATATAGCATCAATAGAAGTTACTGCCTCATTATAAGTTTTAGGATCATCCTCAATAAGAAAAGTAGACACAAAAGTATCATTTACTTTATCAACATCATTATTTTCAATCAAAAAAGTAGTGATAAAATCCGGTCCAAAACTACTTTCTATTCTTTGCCTTTTACTTCTCCTAGGTTCATTAGCTTGTTCATTTGTATCAGAGGAAGAAACAGGCAAAGATAAAGGCACTAAAGTAGTATTATGAGAACCACTAACATCATTAAGATGTTTCTTAAAAGGAAATTCTTGTTCAAAAAATTCTGCATTCCTAGATTCACAAATAGAATTATCATTCAAACACATGAATCTATAAGCAGCACTATTTTGAGCATATCCAATAAACAAAATCAAACGTTTTGGTGCCTACGTTATTCCTCTTGAAATCCGGCAGTCCCACCTTAGCTAGACATCCCCATACCTTTAAAAAATTTAAATTAGGTGCAAATCCTTTCCACAACTCATAAGGGGTTTTATCTAGCCGTTTATGGGGGACTCTATTTAGTGTATAACAAGCTGACAGAACAACTTCCCCCCACATTTGGTTGGACATACCAGAACTCAATAACATAGCATTCATCATTTCTTTAAGTGTTCTATTTTTTCTCTCAGATATGCCGTTTTGTTGAGGAGTATAAGGGGCACTAGTTTCATGGACAATCCCATTTTTCTCACAAAATTCCCTAAGAAAATTAGTTCCATATTCGCCACCCCTATCAGACCTAATCCTCTTAATTTTACGGTCCAACTGGTTTTCAACTTCTGCCTTATATTTTAAAAACATCGTTTCAGCCTCATCTTTCGAATTTAGAAGATAAACTTTGATATATCTAGAAAAATCATCTATAAATGTAACATAATATCGTTTACCTCCTCTGCTGACTGAGTTTTTAAAATCAGCCAAATCTGAGTGAACTAATTCAAGTAATTCAGTAGATCTATTTGTGACATGCTTAAAAGGCTTCTTTGCATACTTCGCTTCAATGCATATAGGACACTTAGAAAACTGATTTATATCCAGCACATTAATTAAATTCATATCTCTAAGTTTCTTAATGGAATTCACATTCACATGTCCTAGCCTACCATGCCACAAGTTAACATATTCATCGATATAAACAGAAGCAACAGAAGACATATTATTAGATGCAACAGAAATGGTGTTCAGTACAAATAAATCATCAGCTTGATATCCCTTCCCCACAAGTTCCCCATTCTTTGTTATAACTACTTTATCCGCTTCAAAAACCAATTTTAAACCAGCTCTATTAAGTAAGCTACCAAAAATTAGATTCCTACGCAGGGAGGGAACATACAAAACATCACTCAAAGATATAGTTTTTCCAGAAGTAAGTTTAAGGAGAATCTTTCCTTTACCAAACACTCCAGCTGTAGCAGAATTTCCCATGAAGACACGCTCTCCATCCGCAACATCCTCAATCTGGTGGAAAAGCTCTTTGTTGGCGCATAAATGTTTAGACGCGCCGGTATCTAGAATCCAGTCTACTTTGTTGTCGACCAGGTTTGCTTCCACTACCACCGCAGCTATCACTTCTTCATTTTCTGCTAGATTTGCTTGAGGTGCAGATGGTGCAGCATGCTTCTGGTTATTGCTTTGTTGTCCTTGTTTCATGTAACATTGGTATGCTTTGTGACCTGATTTGCCGCAGACATAGCAAGAAATTGTTCTCTTTTGAATATTGTTATCACCTTTCTTGAGACCAACCTGTTTATTTCTTTGTTCATTTTTCTGGAACCTTTTACCTTTGCCTTTGAACCTGTTTTTATCAACAAATTCAACAACATCAACATTAACTGAATTTGTAGAAAATGAAACATGCTTATCTTTAAGTCTATTGGCCTCTTCAGTCTTCATACGATTGATTAGTTCTTGAAGTGACAGATCTCTCTTCTTGTGTTTGAGTTGGTTGCGGTAGTCACTCCATGATCGTGGAAATTTCTCGAGAAGCACGTTAGCTTGAAGTATCTCACACATTTTCATCCCTTCATTCAGTACTTCACCAACCAGATTCTCATATTCATGAATCTGCTCCATGATAGGCTTGTTATCCACCATTTGGAAACGCAGCCAATTTCCTACCACATACTTCTTCTTTCCAGCATCATCATCACCATAACGTTTAACCAGAAATTCCCATATCGCCTTTGAAGACTTCTGATTAATAAACAAATCAAAGAGATTATTTGCCATATGATTCAGCAAATGACCCCTAGCAATTTTGTTGTCCTTTTCATATTTCTTCTTAGCCTCATCATTAGCTTTCTTGGTTGCTGCAGACGGTGGAGTTACTGCAGGTGTAGCAGGAGTAGATGACTCAGTAGAGTCAACAACATCAGCAGGAGGCTCTTCAAATAACACATAATCAACCTTTAAGATTTCAAATAGAATCAGTAGTCTTTGTGACCACCTTTTGTAATTTGTGCCATCTAGAGGTTCAGATGACTCAATATTATCATAATTTATTTTTTAATTTCTCGGTATCATTAATTTAATTTTTTATCTTGAATTTAAACTTTTAGATGTCATTTGTTTTCATGCAATTTTTTTATTCAATTTATATTATTTCAAATTACTTCACTTTTGGTTTTTGGTGAGACCTGACATTGGAAAAATGGAGATATGTTTTGTTGAGTTGACAAAATACACGTTTATTATCATTAAAAACATACATGTTTATTAGACATTTTAAATTGATGTGATATTTTCTTAATGAGTTGAATATTTTGGTAGCCTAATTACTATGTAATCTTCAATTCCTTAAAAAAAATCCATAAAATTACCGGCAACTCACAATTCCATATACTCTCACATGTAAATAAAATACACTTCTTAGTTTTTTTTCCCTTATCATTTCTCTCAAGTTCAAACTCCTTTTTCATCTTTTTTTTCTTTTTCTAACGTACTTTCTCTCTTCTCATGAACAAATGGAACCAAAACATTATTTATATTTATACATCTATTTGGAATGGTGTGACTCAAAAAGTATTATTAATATGTATTCAATGTTAAAACTGAAATCTAGAACTCAAGTATGGACCCATGAAAATTTTAAATTCAACCTGAAGCTCAAACATTGAAATCATGATTACTTCTCTTCTTTTAGAACAAATTTATACTTAGAGTTTGCTTTCCCTAGTTTTCTTCTTTTTCATGGTAAGTCTTGTATAGTGTAATGGAGGAGATTATTATTTACTAATGGTCATGTATTGCTTCTCCTTTGATGTTTCTACTCTGCATGTTTGCAATTTACACAAAGCGCCAAATAATATGTGTGTCGTCAAAATTCTTTATTGCCTAAGCCTTGCACTAAGAAAGTTGAAATTTCAACCAAGACTACAAATGATGAATATTTTGTCAGTGTTGATGATTGTCAAAAGATTCTTCATGGCTGATTCTACCTTGCCTAAAGGTTCTTCTTCTCCAGCTAAAATGACATATTTAAGGGCAAGAATCGTAAAATTTTGGATAAAACATTATTTTTGATTGTGAAAGGATTATAAAAGGTTTGAATTAAATTTAATGGATGATATTCGTGAAATTTGATCTATAGGATCCTTAAAACTGGGGATGTGAAAACTGGCTGGTTAGTGTACCCTACATGAAAACTTGGTTAATATTATGGCCAACTTGGTTGACTACAATATTTTGATGCAACATTGTTATTTTTATATTGGGTTTGAAATCTAGTATGAAATCTAGTAAACATGGTGGGTGATAAACATTTTCGTCAAGGTGCAATTCAAAATCATTGTGTCGGTTTTGGGCCAACACATTCAACAACGTGATAACTTCCTCTATATGTTGGGTAAACACATGTTCACCATCTTGGAAAATTGATGTTCTGACTTCAAAAACGTCATATTGACACCTGGAAATTTCATAAAAGCTTCCAGCGATAGTTAACTACCGTTGGGAAAACCGGCAGCAGTTAACTGCCGTTGGCCTCAAAGGTAGTTAACTGTCGTTGCTTTTTCCCCCCAAAACCAGAAAACCCCTACCTCCTATTCACTTATCACCTTACCTCATTACCTAAACTCAAAATCCCCATTTCCAAAATATTTTGTCAAAATCTTGGTTCTAAATCATTGTTGATCGATTGCTAGGAAGTTTGTACACACAATATGCATCAAAAAACAGGTATTGCAAGTTTTAACTTGTTTACATTTGATTGGTTTTGTTGTTTTTTTTTGTTCTGACACGAACATCAGCGGCAGTTAACTACCGCTGGAAGTCAGCGGCTGTTAACTACCGCTGGGAGTCAGCGGCTGTTAACTGCTGCTCAGCACTTAGAAAAATTTTCAAAAGGCAGTGCTACTGCCTCAAAAAAAAAAAATCAATTTTTTTTCTTTTGTTCTTTTTGCTTTGTTTATGTTATTATATGATATTAGATACATGTTTATTAATTATTTTAGCAATTATATGTTGTTTATTTATAGATATGGTTGAGAATGCGGGTGATGATCCGGGTGATTGAAAACCTAGTGTTGTCGATTCCATTAAGGTTGAAGCTCCCATTAAGGTCGAAGCTTCCGTGAAGGTTAAAGCTTCTGTTAAAGTTGAGGCTTCAAGCGTCAATTCTGATGTGTGGAAACTTCGTGACAACGAAGTGGACACGGCTCATTTCTTTTCGACTCGAGATACATGGAAAGATAAAGACGAATTGCTCGATTGGGTTCGTCGACAAGAAAATAGGGCTAGATTTACGGTTATCATTAGAAGATCTTGTTAAGGTAGAAATGCTATGTTGGAGTTGGTTTGTGAACGGAGTTGCGAGCACAAAGTACCGAAGAGAAAAGTGAAGCATGAAGCAACGAGATCAAGAAAATGTGGGTGTTTGTTCAAGGTGCGTGTATATGTCGTCAAGGAAGACAATGCTTGGAAATTGGCTATTCTTAATGGTGTTCACAACCATGAGATGATGTTGTAAGTAGCAGGGCACCTTCTTGTCGGAAGATTAATTGAGGACGACAAGAAGATTGTACATGACTTGACCAATAGTTCGGTGAAACCAAAAAATATTTTGACAAATTTGAAGAAGAAAAGGAAAGAGTCCATGACAAATATCAAACAAGTCTACAATGAACGTCATAAATTCAAAAAGGCAAAAAGGGGTGACTTGACGGAGGTGCAATTTCTAATCTCAAAGTTGGAAGAGAATGAATATGTTTATTACTTAAGAGAAAAAAAAGGAAAGTCAAACTGTTCAAGACATATTTTGGACTCATCCAACATCGGTAAAGTTGTTTAACAATTTTCTGACTGTTTTGATAATAGATTCCACGTACAAAACCAACTTGTATTGGATGCTATTGTTTGAAATAGTTGGAGTCACCTCAACTTATTTGACATATTCGATTGGTTTTGCATTTATGACGTCGGAGAAGGAGGATAACTTTACTTAGGCTTTGCAAATGTTGCTTAAACTTCTTGAACCAAATAGTGATATGCCTAAGGTGGTAGCGACAGGGACACGGGTATGATGAACGCCGTAGCAAATGTTCTCCCCGATAGTAGTGCAATACTTTGTTATTTCCATGTTGACAAAAATGTTAGAGCAAGAATCATGACCGATTGCAAAGTTAAACAAAATGTTGTGGTAGTGGATGGGCAAAAGAAGATTGTCGACGAGGCGAAGCATAGTAAGTTAGTTGATACCATATTTGATGCATGTGAAAAATTGGTTGAATCTCCTACTCAAGAGTTATATGCGGGTAATCTATTGGAATTCCAAGATGCTTGTAAGGATTATCCAAAGTTTCTTCACTATGTTGAAACTACCATTTTGAAGCCTTTTAAGG
>Ga0315915_1004148_pt1 | contig 18309 bp, 15 predicted proteins | sample MpolbnodulesMG_FD_207738 | JGI IMG/M metagenome (GOLD analysis project Ga0315915, IMG submission 207738) | Medicago polymorpha root nodule microbial communities from Los Angeles, California, United States - branched nodules | ecosystem: Host-associated > Plants > Roots > Nodule | place: USA...
TGGAATACTTCTCTTCCTCTTTTCCAATCCGGTTCGGTCTCGTTGTATTGTTGAGTTTCGTTCCTGTTTGGAGCCTTATTACTGGATCTTGAGATTTGTTGTTGTTTATTGTTTGAGAAGAAGATTCGAAAATGTTGTTCAGGTGCACAAATTCGAAAAAGCCTCACTGTTGTTCACGTTTTAGTGTTGAAGTTGTTATTGAATTGATTTTGTTGGATTTGATTCGAAAACGGATTGTTGATTTTGGTGATATATGTACTTGAGTGTTCATGACATATTCATATGGTTTTTGGTTTTTTTGAATGTTTTGATCTGAGAATTGGGGAGAGAGAAAATTTTGGGTGTTTGTAATAATTGTTGCTGCTATTTTTCTCTGACTAATTGGATAGGTGCAGTAAATGCAGGCTTTATATACTGCTAAAAATTAGGGTTTCTCTGATACAAATAAATGACGAAAATACCCCTTAATGGGATCCAAAGTAAAATGACAACACAACACAAGAAACTTGGAGGAAAAGTTTGCACCAAAGGACCACTAATAGCTTGACACATGGACAAAGAGATAAGAACAAAGGACTAAAATAAAGTACTTAAAAGATATATTAAAAATGAATAAAAATAACAAATAACAAAAGTAATTAATAATTCAAATAATAAATAATAAAAAACGAAAAATTTAAAATAAAATACAATAAAAAGTAAATTAATTAAAAAAAGAAGGAAATAAGAGAAATAATAATAAACTAAAAAAAGTAATTAAAAATGTCCCTTTCGGTAACCAAATGAGGTATTTTAAAATACCTCTGCTGAAATTTCGTTTGAGACGACAAAATCACTCGGCGAGTAAAAACTTTTTAACTGATTAAAATACGAATAAAATTTTCAACTATTTAAAATACGAGTAAAAAAGTTTTAACTAACTAGAATACGAATAAAAATGTTTAACTGCTTAAAATGCAAATAAAAAGGTTTAAATTAACTAAAATACGAATAATTTTTTTAACTGTTTAAAATACGAATGAAAATGTTTTAAATAACTAAAGTACGAATAAAAATCACTAATTGATCAAAATTTAGGGTATGGACTCCTCCAATTTCATGTCTGCTAGTCTTCTCAATCCCATATGCTCTTTCAAATATTCAAACCTTGCTTTCTTCTAACCTATCCTTGACGCTTGTGTCACTTGATCTTTAAGAAAGTCATACCTATACCTTAAACAAGTTTGTCTTTGGTTATTGCATAGCCCTTTTTTCAACCATACCAAAATTTAAATATTCCAAAAATTGATGTTATTATATTCTTTAATAAATGAAACATTTTAACACAAAGTATATTAGACCGATGGGGATAACAAAAAGTTGTGTCTTGAAGAATAGCCTTTTTCGTTAAATTGACTTAAAAAAGCTTAAACTTTAGGTAAAATTAATCCATTGAATCAACTTTACATTTTTTTTCTTTTCTCCCATTAAAGTTTGGCATAATTGCACTTTTAGCCTCCTATCTTTTCAGAAGTTGTGATTTTGGCCCCCTAACTAATTAAAATACAAAACAACCCCCTATGTATTGGATCTTTGACAGTTTTGGCCCCCAAAACCAATTTTGACTTGGTCTTCGCTGACGTGGCATCCACATCACTTAAGTGAGGTGCCACGTGTAATTTTTTTTTCTTTTCTTTTTTTAATTCATGCTGGCTTTTTTTAATTGGAAAAAATTAAAAAAAAGGAAAAAAATAGAAAGTCATTCTATCACGTGACATGATATATTCAGAATTAGAAAATTCACCCTTTTCATCACTCTCTTCATGTCCAACAATTTCGTTCTTAAAGACTATATTTTTGTCATCAATTATGGAATTAAGCATAAATTTCTCAAATTCTCAATACCCTTTTGATGATTGATTCTGAATATAGCTCGCAGCGTTGACGGGGTTACAAGTGAGTGCTTTTGATGCAGTAAATATGGGGCTTTTGCATTTTGATGATAAAAGTTTCCATTTTTAGGTTATTTTAACAGTTTCAAGGTTAAGGGTAGTTATCGGGTTTGAGATTTTGAAGGGTAAGAGGCCAGTGATTGGTGGTGGTAATGAGGGTTCGTTTGGAGATGAATTTGAAAAGGAATTAGGGATGTTGCTTCGCGATCAACGGCGTCGTGAGGTTGATGATCCCAGACTTCCTCCTCCTTTGCTATCAAAGGAAGATTGGAGGCTTTCGCAGAGACTAAAAGGCGGAGCTTCTGCAATTGGTGGAATTAGAGACAGGAGGAAGGTTAATGGAGCTGATGAGAATGGTGGAAGAGCAATGTTTAACAATAGGAAAAAATTACACGTGATAGAATAACTTTCTATTTTTTAAAATATTTTTTTAATTCTTTCCAATTAAAAAAAGCCAGCATGAATTAAAAAAAGAGAGAAAAAAAATACACGTGGCACCTCACTTAAGTGATGTGGGTGCCACATCAACGAAGACCAAGTCAAAATTGGACTTGGGGGCCAAAACTGCCAAAGATCCAATACAAAGGGGGCTGTTTTGTATTTTAATTAGTTAGGGGCCAAAATCGCAACTTTTGGAAAGATAGGGGGTCAAAAGTGCAATTAAGCCTTAAATTTATTATCTTTTAAACCATGCAAACATAAGTTCCATTTTCATTATTTGTTATTAAAAAAAAAATACTTTTTTTGACAAAAAAAAAATAAATACTTAGTTGGCGACTTTAGGATAGTATTATTTATTTTTTTAAACTAGGTATCTTTCGCACGCGCAACTTTAAATACTAATCCCTAAAGCCTTATATAACCTAAATGGTTAGCAAACTCTCCATAAAAGTTTTAACGTTGTTGAATACCAAAGCTAGATTTAAACCCATAACCTTTTTTGAAGAAATTAAACCCTGAACCTTGGTTAAGTTAGAAGAGGGTAGGATACTCTTAATTTTTTAAAATATTTTTTTCTAAAATTAAGAAAATCCCAAAATTTTATGAACATCTCAATCATCTTTGTATCTTCATCTTCTTTCTTAAAGAAAAAATAATCCAAATAACATGAATTTCTGGGTTATGTCCACCTCCATCTTCTTCTAAACTCCAAAAACCAAAATTTGCAATAAATCTTAGAAAATTTTGTGGTTTATAAAATTTCACAATAAAACCAAAAAAATTATGCCCTCATTGCCATGTGCTTTTTCTGTGCTCACTCACCCATCACTTGTTAATTTTAAATTAGGAGATTTGAAGTTATATTTGAACGTACATATCTTGTCGATTTGGACAATTAACTTTTTGTTGTGTGTTGCATTTTTATCTATCTTTCATTGAAAATTGTTGTAGCATTCGAATCCTTTGTTAATTACCATAACAAATTCAAACCATTTCCTTTGGCAGTCGGTGAGGTCGAACATAGAAATCTGCAAGCAAACAAGCAACACTCAAGCAAGAAACACTTGACGAGGGATGCGAAGATGGAACGACCAAGTAACCACCAGAAGACATAGGCAAGGAAAATGAGATATGGATATAACAAAGGTCACAATGAAGACAACCAGCAAAAAATTTAGGCTTATAAGATTTCTCAATAAACCCAAAAAATTTATGGGGTTTATTGAGAATTTAGAGATTTTGGTTTTTAAGTTTAGAAGATTAGTTGAACATAGTACTCAGATATATATTATTTAGAGGTGTATTTGATCAGTAGGCATATTTGATTTTGTTTAAGATGTTCACAAGTGGGTTTCTTTTTCTTAATAGAAAATATTTTTTAAAAAATAAAATTATCATATGTGGCTTGTCAAAAAAATAATAATTTGTGTACACATTATAAAGATCAAGGGCTTAAACGAAGAAAAAAGAGTAAATTTTTTTATATTTATGGAAAAATAAGGTCAAATACCAAATTTTGTCCTTTTAGTTGGACAAAATTCCTAAGTTAGTCCTTTAAGTTTCAAAAGTTTCAAATAGATCATCTGACAAAATTCCCAAGTAAGTCTTTTAAGTTTGAAAAGTTTCAAATAGGTCCTTTTAGTTGATAAACTATTTCACCGTTACACCTGCAGTCAGTTAATAATTAACCGATGTTGACGTAGCATTTAAGTTGTTGACTTGGATCAAAACGTTGCCTTTTAAAAGCTCTAAGGTGTCAAAACGTAACGTTTAATGGTCACAAATGATCATTCTAGCACTATAAATGTCATTTAATTGTGCTAGAAAGACATTTGTTGTTGTAAATAACTGCTTTTCTAGCACTATAAATGATCATTTGTGACCATTAAAGGTAGCGTTTTGACACCTTGAAGCTTTTAAAAGACAGCGTTTTGATCCAAGTCAACAACTTAATGGCTACCTCAACATCAGTTAAACAGAGACTGACAGCAGGGGTAACGGTGAAATAGTTTATCAACTAAAATGACATATTTGAAACTTTTGAAACTTAAAAAACTAACTTGGAAATTCTGTCAAACTAAAAGGACATTATTGAAACTTTCGAAACTTAAATGACTAACTTGAGAATTATGTCAAGCTAAAAGGACAAAAAGCTGTATTTGACCGAAAAATAAAGTACTTAAAATGTTACAAATAAATAAAACCAAAATTCATTAAACTAAATAAATGAATGAAATAGAAGACTTTTCCCGTAAAAAAAATAAAATAAAATAACTTCTGCCCTTTGATTAACCAACTTTCATTTTTTTATCAAAATTTTAAAAATAGCACTTATGACTCTAATTATAGCTCATTTTGCAATACTGACGCATGCCCACTTGATTTTAACCTGGACAACGTCGTCGGTGTCAGGGACCAATTGTATTTTTTTTTTAAAGAGGGCTAGTGTAATAAATTGTCCAGCTAAGTTAAAAAAAAAAAAAACCTGACCTAACTAAGACCTAACCCTATAAAGTAATATTAATAGGGTTGTTTTACCGAGCAGTGAAAGTACACATATCGTGAGAGTGATCATGGTTGAAAAATTCAAGTTCGATCCGGGCAACAAAGTGGAAGTGAGCAACGACCGCAGTGGTGGTATATACCGCTCATGGTTCACAGCCACAATCATCAGGTGGTTCTCCTCCGACAAATTACTGGTCGAATACGACGACAAGGACGTGAAGCCAACAGTTGTCGGTCTTCATCAGCTCCGACCAGTGTCCACGCCGGAGATCGATGATTGGGAAGTGAAGATCGGCGACAAGGTGGAGGCATTTCGGAAACACAGGTGTGTGTTTTACAGACTCAGAAGAGATTGTGTTTCCAAAAGACTTTCTTAGGGTTCATCGCCACTGGCCAGTGGATTAATCACATTTGGGTTCGCCCAATCACAAACCATAAGGTAAGGTAGTTTATTTTTTATATTATAATAACAGTAACAATAATTTGTTGGAAAAATTAGTTATTATATTAGTCTCTAACTCTCATACATAAATACTTATATTATCGGTGTTAATGCTATACATATTTATACATGTTGTTTACCCAACCAGGAACTTCGTAGGGAACTGAAGAGACAGTGCCGGGAAAATAGAAGAAATAGGATTAGTGAGTTGCCTGACTGCATATTGCTCCACATATTGAGTTTTCTTGAAACATGAGATGCTGTTTAAACGGTGGAAGGATCTTTGCAAACGACTCACTACTCTCACATATACCCCGTCTCGTACATCTTCGTATAAAAGTTTTAAGAAATTTAAGTCTCGGGTTCTGTCCAGTAGAGATCACTCATATTCCCTACTTAATCTTACTATTAATATTGATGCTTGGATGCGGGAAGGAGACCTATATAAACTCATTAAAATAAATCCACTAATCTCTTTGAAAATTAAAGGGTATGCAAAGTGTCCAAAATCTCTTCACTTACCTGCATTAAGAACCTTGCATCTTCAATTTTTTAACTTTGTTGCAACTCACAATCATTGTGCTGACCCTTTTCCAAACTGTCATGTGCTGAACACTTTGGTGCTCAGGTGTTGTTATTTGATTAGACATTATCAGACATTATCCAATTTGACTATAGCATACGTACCAGCTGACCAATATTCACTTTCTACTCCAAATCTTAGTTCTTTTACTATCTATGATTGTCCTTTTTTTCAGAAACTCTTATCCTCAACATGCAATCTTTCTTTTCTTCAACAAGTAAATATGTATGGCATTTCCAATAACGGGGAAGCTTCAATCTTCTTAAGATGGCTGCAAGTGCTTGCCAATGTAAAGATTTTGGACTTTGGTTATGCTATCATTGAAAAAATACAAAATGTAAGTGACTTTAGTGTACTTTCACATCTATATTTTGATTACACAATCATTTGGGTCCTTGAATATGTTAATCGGTGTAAGAAGTCTTTGATTGAATTGCAGAAACATGTCTGAATTTGTCATTTTCTTATCAACTTGAGCCTCTAATATATATTTCATTTGTTAGTTTGATCTATGAAATTACTAACAGACTTACAGATGTTTCTGAAGTTCCATACATTCAAATACTGTAGGGACACTGCCCCACACTTACGGATGTTTCATTTGTATTCTTAATGTTTATAACATATATGCATTCAAGTAAAATATCCATTTAATAATGTCTCCTATTCATTCGAATTGTGCAGGAATTCCGCTTTAATCCGATTTCGAAGAAAGCGCAACCTCCACGCTTTGTTAGATTGGAGTTGCTTATAGTGCACGCATTTGCAGATAACGAACAAGAAATAATGGAAGTAGTGAAACACTTGCTTCAAAACACTACTTCAATGCCTAGAGTTGTTATCATATAACATCTCTTTAGAAGACCTCAATTTTAATTGTTTTCTTTTGTAAATTGATAATTTATAATCTTAATTTACATTGTGAGTGCATGGCATCGTGATGGAATATTGATTGTTTTAATTTTTCACATTATGATAGGGCCTTTAATTACTTTCTCTCATTTGGCTTGTTAAATATTTAATTTAATGTTGAACATACCTACTGTTTATTTACTGCCTGATGTAGTGTGTGTATGATTGTATGTTTGTTATCATTTTTAGTTTTAACACTTAACCTAGTTTTGGTATGAGCCCCCCTTCTTTCCTCTCCTATCAACCACCACTGAAGTCTTGGAAAGCTTGAAAATTGAGATACATTTTCAAGCAATTGTACATTCACAAAGAGAGCTGTTTCCCACCATGCCATACCCTGCCAATTGCCACTTAAGTACATGGAAATCGGTAACATTTAGAATAGAATCCGTTACAAAGGCAATTTAAGAGTTTTAGGGTTTTAGATTGAAGAAGATACTTGTTGAATGTTGATTGATTTCATATGAGCCACAAAGGCAAGCTTAAATACAACCATTAAGTAATAAACTAATAATATACTTATTTGCCAGTAGAAATGGGATTAGAAGAAGAAATGAGATTAGTGACTTGCCTGATTGCATACTGCTCCATATAATGAGTTTTCTTGAATCACAAGACGTTGTTTGAACTTGCATCTTGTCTAAACGATGGAAGGATCTTTGCAAACGTGTCACTACTCACATATATTCGTCTTCTGCTCAAACTCTTAAAGTTTAAGTATTGGATTTTGTCTAGTAGAGATCTCTCTTGTTCCCTATTTAATCTTACTATTGGTACAAGGATTCAAGAAGGTGAAGAAGCCCTATATACACTCATAGAATGTGCTCTTTCTCACAATCTTCACCACTTGAAAATTAATATAAATCCAAGCTTTAGACCAAATTCTAAGTTACTCCCTTTAATCTCAGCCTCTCACTCTTTGACATTTCTCAAGCTTTTATATATTAGGAATGACGGGGTTGTAGCAGTGTGTCCAAAATCTCTTCAATTGCTTAAACAATTATTTGGGTCTTTGAATACTTTAGACGGTGTTACTACAAAGAATATCTCTGAATATGTCATATGCTAATCTGCTTGGTCCTATAATATGTCTTTCATTGTTAGTTTGCCTTTGATCTATGAAATTACTAACAGAGATTATACACTCATGGACATTATTTAAGTTTTCGTATATTCAAAGTTTAAATACTATATAGTGACACTACCTCACAAGTTTAAAAACTAAATAAACAAGTGTTTTACTCGTGCATATTTGTAATGTTCATAACATCTTTGTATTCAGGCAAAATATCAATTTAAAAATGTCTCTTATTTACTCTAATTGTGCAGGACCACCTTGCAAATCTTATTTCAAAGAAAGTGCAACCTCCACACTTTGCTAGATTGGAGTCATTGACAGTGGTGAAGATTTTTCGTCAATCAGTATGTGTACCTGATGAGGATATTATCAAAGTAGTGGAACACTTGCTTCACAACACTACTCCAAGGCCTAAAGTTGATATCAGAAGATATATAAAATGGGAGATTAAATGAATATGACAGAGATTGTCATACAATTTGTGTTGCCTTGGTTTTGGTTTAGTCCCCAGGTCTGTATTTTTTTTTTCTTTATTAATGAATTAGCTTGGGGTAATATTAAAAATTTACTTGGAGTATTCAAACACTTCCAGTGATTTGACGAAAATTTTTTGGTGTGATTTGACAATATACATCGAAAGATAATATACATTTTTTATATAACATCATTCTAGTATTAAGTTGATCAATAATTTCTAAAACATTAAATTCTTGTAGAAGAGGATCCATATACTTCAAAATTGAAAGAACAATTTAGACTTTTATTTGTTCATTTGAAAGACACGCACTCAATCATGTCGAGAGATTGGATTTCTCTAATGTGCAGAATTGTCTTGATAGAGTTTAAAGCAAACATTAACAACAGTTGATTAACAAATTAAATGTAGATATTGCATGTAAATAAACAAACTCTTGATTTTTTAATACGAAATAACCAAAACAAAGCTCACTATACTGAGGCTACACAAAAGCCAGTATCCTTAAAAGACCAAAAAAGAAAAAGAAACATGTTCTATCATCTTCCTACTCAAAATCTCACACCATCTTGATTCTTTTACTGCTTGAAGTAGAATTACGTATCCCCCTAGAAGTCACAGAGTATGGTGCTGAAGCTGATTTAAGAGAAGGAGACTTGTCAATGTATGCATGTCGTTCGTCGCCATTCCAATATAAGATGATCCGGTTTGTGCACGAATGCGACCAGCTATCACCTGTTCAGCATTATCAAAAGTATTGGTTTTGCAGTAACAAAAGTTGATTTTGAATAAATTGATTTTGTAAACCTGGGTTATGATAAAAGTGAGTTCAATTGAATGTTTTACGTTTGAATACATTCGTGCATGTAAAAATGGGTTGAATAGAAAATTCGAGACTAAAAATCAGCTATAGCGGGAAAAACGTTAAATTTCAGCATCAATATAGAAACAATTCTTGAGCCAAAATCATGTTAAAATCAATTTTATGCTTTTTTGTCTCCTCCAAATATGAAACCAAACATACACGAAGTAACACGCAAAAGCTAAAATAAAAGTTACCTAGGGCAAGGGTCAATTGAAATGAACCTTCAATATGCTTAGTTGTAACTTGATTCAACATAACAACCTGCCATAAAATTTAACATAACCTTCCAAGTTTAGAATTGAAAACTAAGGGAGCAGAAATGTGCACAATAGAGAAAAGCAAAGGAAATGGGATTTCACAGCTGTAGAGAGCCCACTTGGCCGAACCTAGTATGCAATACAAAGCAAAGGAAATTGGATATACAAGTATTTAGAGCATAAGGACTATTTCTATAACAAAAGAAAAAATAAAGTCAATTTGTTTTTCATATAAACTATAAGTTGTGTTCATGAGCTATTCTCTCATGAAGTATCACAAGTACGTATGTCAGTAGATAAGCTCAACTAAGTCGATCCAAATAAACTTAAAAGTATTCATTTGGCACGTGGCATTGCCTAGGTGGATGACGGAATCACAGCTTCCACGACCTCTATATAAACAAGTTACTATTCAATCTTTTATTTTTTATGTTCTCTTCATTTATATGCTCTGTTTTGACCTGTTCACTAACTTAGAGTTAGAGTTGGCTTTGCCGGTATCCAATTCCTAACTTAGAGAGTTCTAGTTCAATGCACCCAATAGACGGAATCAGAGGTACGGACAAAAGCCTTTCGATATAGCAAAAACCCGATAGCGGTCAACACAAATTTCAAATTCCTCATGTCACTGCTATCAAAGATCAATTCAATAAAACTGCACATCTCTTGCAAGCAAAATGAAATGAATCTTACAGCCAAAGAGAAGTTTTTTGCAAGCTTCATCAACTTCAATGACATTTCACCAAGTAATCGAGTCCGGAGAGCCATATCATCAAAGTCTTGGCGGAAGTGGAAAGTAACACTATCAATAATGATGATCTTCACCTATAATAATCCATTAAAAGAATACCATGATGGAAAAATTAAGTTTTGCTAAAACAATTGACTGAAAGCAGAAGAAAATAAAGCATAATTAAAATGAAGAATCAAATTTACAATGTTTCCTGAAGAAATATCAATTTAATAGATGAAAACTACTCACATCTTTATGCTCCGTAACGAATTTGTCCAAGTAATTTACCAAAGCAATTTGTTCAGTATAGCTGCAAACACGAAAATAGAATATATTTTCCAAGATACTATTCGGGTGCATTTTAACTCCAAAAGCTTGATTATCCTTGTGAAAGTGGTGGCTATATTCTGACATGTCTTCAATGCATGCTTCAGCAATTTGAAGAACACGTTCAACCATAAAGCTTCCTTCTGTATCTGAGTATCACACATGCACAAGAAGTGAAATCAATGGCTTGCATTAAATGGTGAATGTGTATTACAATATAGTTAAGACTCTTACCAATGTATATTGCCTTCCCACCTAGGCCACCATAGTCTAGAGGAATCTGAACATTTACTGCAAGTTGAATCCTGCAAAAGTAAACATCATTCATTACTATCAATCATAAGTTAAAGTGTGCAATTCACTTCAAAGATTGCAAAGCATCCTGAAGGGTTTTTTTTTTTTTTTTCCTCATTTGCATCCAATAATCAAAGATTTTGTTGTTCTTCTTGATTGCACCCAGTAATCAAAGATAGGTGAATATTTTACAATTCAGGATGGAGAATAAGGTAGAAAGTCGGAATGAGAAAGCATACCCTATTTGTGTTTTACCAATTCCCGGGACTCCACCTAAATAAACAAACTAAGAATTAATTGCGACTCAGAAAAGGGAAGGAAGGAAGAAAGAAAGAGGAAAACTACAAAGTATTCAGGCTCAAAAAAAAAAAAGTAATGTGCATTTAATTGGAAGCTGCAATTAAGACTAATGTATATTCAATTGGAACTTATAATTATGGATTCAAAAACTAAATGGTTACTTGCCTATTTCAGTGACTTCTTTGCAATTGATCCCTCCACCAAGGATGTTATCTAGATCCAAACAAGAAGTGGTAATGAGAGAAGAAAATCGTTCCTCATTGAGCATATCCCAAGCAGTCTGACCACCTGCTTGACCAAAAAAACAGAAAAAAGAGAAAACACAACAGTGAAAAAAAAATTATTATTTGAAATACATGAGGGAATATACATATGTTAGTTGAATACACAACATTGCTAAAAAGAATGTTGAATAAACAGCTTTCACCAAACAATATATGTATTCCAATTTCCAATAGTAACAGAGAAAGCTCTTATTTCCAAACAAAGGGCATGTCTGGATGGGCTTATTTGAGTTTAACTACTGGCATAAACACTTATGAGTTATGAGACTGTTTGGAAGCGGATAATGAAAACAGTTTATAACATGTCTATAAAATTTATCAGCTTCTTTCCATAAACTCTCCAAGATAGATTGTGAAAACAACTTATAGCTTATATGAAAACAATGACTATCTTTTATCTTTTGTTATAAAAATAGCTTATACATAAGCACAAATATGATACATGATTATGCTGTAAACACTTAATTAAATTGTTTATCCAAACTGAGCTAAGCAAAATGTCTCTTACATTTTCACTATGAAGCACGGACACTACTCCGATTAGGCGTGTCCTTGTGTCAGACATGTGTCGTGTCCGACACTGACACGACACCGACACTTACAATTACACTGAATTATGTGATTTTCTCAAATTATTAGCGGTGTCGGAGTGTCAGTGTCCGTGTCCATATCCGTGCTTCATAGCATTTTCACCATTTAATTTCAAAAGAATTTGGAAACAGAAATGTAAGGTTAATATGATCTTTTTGAATGAACATGAACTATGAACTATTTATACATGACATAAAACCTAAAAATTATTATCACTGCATAAAAGAAAACTGAAAGAAAAAGAATGGAAATTGAAGTTACTATATACATGATTGAAATCAACACATACCATGAATAACATTAGTGTTACTCCCACTTGATCTGTCCAAATCACTGCTTCTCGTTGCGAAATTCAGAATTTCCAAAGCTTCACTCTCAGAAACTTCTATATCTGTTAAAATTAAGAAAAAATTGAAAAACAAAAGTAGTAACTTTTGAAGAGTAATTTGAAAAATAAAAGGGGGGGTTTGAAAATGAAAATGAAACCTCGAGCAAGGAGGGAGGAGGAAGTGCGAAGAATGGAGTGGAGTGTTGTGTAACCAGCAGCTAAGAGCTTTCCTCTCTTTGATGCGGATATTGGTAGCATTCCAATTTCCATATCTCTCTCTCGTTACTTTTGCACACTCTTCATTTTCACTCACAAAAGGAACACTATTGATATTCGTTTTCTTGTGCGCTTTTTTAAAATATCAAATTCAAAAACATTCTTCCAATTAATAAGAAAATGTTAAATGAGAGGTATAAAAATCTTTTAAACAATAACTTCTTTTTAAAATCTTCCTTCAAAACAAAAAAAAAACTTCATTTCAAAATCTCCTACTCAAAAAAAAAAAAAGAAATAAATTTATTTTAAAATTGTAACATTTTCTTATAAATATGAAGATGTTTGATTAAACATTTTTATAATAGAGAAATGATATTTATACAATCATTTTGTGATAACTTTTGGACAACTTTCTTCTGAGACAACAGATCATTTACTTATTCATTGTGATTATTTTGGTATGGTGTGGCATCGTATCTATCAGTGGCTAGGCATCTCATTTACTGCTCCAGCGTCCGCTAGTGATCACCTTTATCATGTTGGTCACTTGGCGGGGTTACCCGCGATTGTCTCACTCTTTTATGACGGTAATTTGGATGGCTACTATGTTGGGTTATTTGGAAGGAAAGAAACAACAGGATTTTTAACCAGAAGATTGACACTTTGGATCATTCAGTAGACAAAGTTAAATTTATGTCTTTTTCTTGGCTACAGGCGAATATGCCTACTTTCGCCTACAGTTACAATGACCGGTGGCGTCACCTTTTACCTTGTATGGGTATTGTTTTGTAGCTTGTTTTGATTTATTTATCCTCAGTAGTGATTTTTTTGGCACTAGACTTGTATATGTGACTTTTGGGGGGTGGTTCTCTTTTGCACATCTTGTGCGAGATGAATCACCTTTTGTGTTACAATATATTCCATTTTAGCTTGTTCAAAAAAAAAACTTTTTCTCTTATAATCACATGATATTCTTTTTCTCTCTCTTCATTTTTCTCTCTCCATTGTTTTTCATCAATAAGAAGAGAGAAAAACAAGATTGTCATCAAAGTTGTCTTCAAATGGATGTACATATATCACTATTCTTTATAATAAGACCAGAGGAAATATCTTTTTGATGAGACTTTTTATGTTTTATACCTTTTCTTTTGAATTAATAATTTACTATAAAAAAAGAAATAAAACTACTGTTTATTATATAATATAAATTTAAGAAATAACTTTTCTTTTTGGTAGATAGATAAAATAATGATGATAACCACTTCAACATACACACAAACAAACGAAGGAAATCGAATTTGAACATGGATTATCTGATCCAACAATTTCAACATTTGTTTGTTGAATTAGAATTTATTACAAAAATAAATTTAAGAAATGTTACTACACGAAATTAAGAAATACACCCTTATACACATCGTTTAATTTTGAGACAAATGGCTTTTGTGTGGGGCAACTTTGACTTTGTATGCCCAACAAAATTATTAATTTAATAAAATAATTAATATTTATATATTTTTTTCAACTAGCTTAACAGATATAATTCATCTTTTAAGATGAATAAGTGGCGTGTATGAGGTTTAAACTCTGACCCTGCATATAATAATATATTGTCCTTGCCAACTGAGATATGCTTACAGGGACGATATCTATATTTTCTTATAAAAAATAATTATAATATATTAACTATAATTTTGATCACATTTTTCTCAAAAGGTGTCGTTAGAACATTCAATTCAAACAAGGGCTAAATATTTGTCACCAATCAATTGATTGAATTTAATATTTTTTATATCTTATAAATAAAAGTGAAAATAATAATAATGTATTAATTTATTATAAAAAATACATGAATTTTTTTTTTACAAAATAAAAAATACATGAATTGTCATTAATTAATTTGTTAAAATTATGGTTTTAATTAGCATCGACATATAAATAAGAACAATTATAATACACCAACTATTACTCTCTTCAAAAATTTCAGTTATTTTTCTACAAACAAGTCAGTAATTAAAATAAGCCATTGCAATGTACAATCAAAACACAAGACAAATGTTTGTCAATAATCAATTAGTAAAATTAAATATTTATATAGCTTAGTAAAAATTTGAATAATTATAACAAAAATTTGATCAATGTAGTTGATTTTAACTGGTGGAGTAAAACTTGCTTAATGATTCCCCTAAAAAAAATATTTGCGTAAAGATTAATCTAAAGATAACATTATGGCATCACTTGACCAATATAGTTGATTCCACTTACGCGGATAAAACTTGCTTGTTAATGAAGTATAGTTAACTTTACCCCCACACTTTCAATTCAATCATCCGGTAATAACCGATAAAAAATATATATCATGAAAATTTGATTTAACAAATCAACTTTTTTTCCTACCAGATCCCAAATGGATATAATGAAAATTTGGTTTCAATATAACCATCTCCGTGAGCATGTCTCACCATGGACAATGCATTGGAATATGCAGTAGTCGGAGTTTGAACCCTGCATTCCCTACTTATTCATGAAATTTTAGCCACTAGGCTACTTAACCAACCAAAAAATAATAATTCAATATAACTAACTAACCCCCGCAGTGAGGTAAGCATTGGTGGTTGTATTTATAAGCATTCTGCAAACCAAGGGCAATACAAAGCATAATCAGTTGCCAAGACAAAAAGATATCGAGAAACATGTGCAATCAATTACTTTCTGATTCAACACTTGTTGTCACTATTGTTGCCTCTCAAGTATGAGAGTAGAGGAATTTGTGAAAGCAAAGATCCCATGAACCCAGAAGAAGATTGGTCATTTTCATCTAATCCATTATCTAAATCCCTCCAGAATTTGATAATATGTAGACTTTCTTCCTCTGTTGATCTTTGAACAACAATCTTAGAAGCGTATCCTTTCTTTCTCATTTCAAGGCAAATCTCAGAAGGATTATTTGCTGTGAGAATAACCATATACAACCATCCTTTTTCCGACAATAGAGCATCTGCAACAGGCAAAATTCTATCAATTACACTTCTTCCATTCTCACCACCAGCCCAAGAAGCGGTAATCCCTTCAGACCCGACTTCGGCTTCAGGTGTAGGAACATAAGGAGGGTTCACAACCATTACATCAATCATCCCTGCTAGTCGGTTCTCAAGTCCCGATGCAATATCGGTTATTATCAACTCTGCATCAACTCCATGTGCTTCCATTGTCTCGCGTGCCACTTTCACTGCATGTGGGTTTATATCAGTTGCAATGTAATTTACGCCACTACCTTCCTGCCTGAGAATAAGAGCCAGGGAAGTAATAACATATCCACTTCCACAGCCTATTTCCATGCACAGTGCTGGATGATGTTCCAATAGGTTAGTGCGGTCGGCTAGAAGAGCGTCTACAAGTGCAAAAGAATCATCACATGGTTCATAAACCTCGTTGTGGGAACTCACAAGTCGAATTTGGGCAGTTTTGGATAAATCCTTGAATGAAGCCTATTATTAGAAAAAATTGATGTTAGTAAGCCTAAATGGTTCAAATTATTTCAAAGGTAAAAAGGGATCTAGTAAGTAAAAGCAACCAAAGACTTTTACCGTCGTACCATTTTCTCTGTTCTTTAATTTGTTTGTGATATGCGAATAACTACTTTTTATCAATTTCAATGCTGAATCACTCTGGTCAATGTCAAGACTACGTTCATAATGTCAACTTCCGCCCAACTCCAAGTCCTGAACCCAAGATTGCAGATTTGTTAACATCAGAGACAAAAAAAATATAGCTACTAGAAGAAAGCACAAGTAAATAAATACATATGAATCATGTATTGAAACTGCAATCCTATAGCTGATCAACAGGGAGAAACAAGTGTCAAAAATATGATTCCAAGCCATAAGTAGGGTAGAAGAATTGACCATCGTAAGGAGGAAACTATTAAGCGAGGACAAAGTCACGGTAAACAGCAAATAATTCTGCTAAACAGAATCATATAACACATGCATTCTCTACATACATTGGAGATTCCACATTTTCAGTTTTTGCTTTAAGATAACCAACGTAATCAAGGCAGAACTCCAAATGAAAGAAATGGAAGAGCATAATACATTCATAATTAATCACTCTCTTGTAATGTACAAAAAATTTGACACCATTTAGGAGAATGGCAGACAGATAACATTGAAATGATGCAGCAGCCAGGAAATTGAGTGTTCATCCAAACTCAAAAGCACAATAAAACTCATGCAGGTGAAGAGAATATAGAAATCATGTAGTAGCAGCCTAACCAAGAGAAATTTGGTAATGAGCAGGGAAAATATCCGTGTTTTCCAACTATGACGCTGAAGTATAACCACAGATATATGATATATCAATCAAATACTCTACATTTTTCTGTACTACCAAAGAACTACAAACTAGTATAAAATGACAACTACCAAAGAACTACAAACTAGTATAAAATGACAAAAGAAGATATAGATAGAATGAAAAACATCTCCTAAGGCAGGGAAACTATGATAGATACGACTTCATGTTATATCCGTACATTTCCTAAGGCAGAAACCTCGTCAATAGAATGAAAAAACTAGGTCCAGCCTGTCCAGTAAAAAAATATAATTAAATGAGGAGAGATATAGCAAACTGGCTGACAAGTTCAGGAAATGAGATTATCTCCATGAGCAGGAACATCATGTCAATTCGAGAAGCTCCAGTTGTTTTGTCAGCGTAACCAGACATTCATAAATCCATTCAGACTGTGGATGTGATACATCCCTCACCACGAACTCATGCACAATGCCATTGATCTCAACCAAGCTGCAACCAGGAGTCTTCTCTACTCCTTTATCATTCATTAGTTTCCTTGCACTCCTTGCCTCCTTCCACATTGTTGCCTCACTGTACATGCTAGCAAGCAGAACATAGTTCCCACTATCTTGAGGATCAATCTCAAGAAGCTTAAAAGCTGTCCTCTCACCAATTTGAACATTTCCATAAACACGGCAAGCAAAGAATAAAGCACCCAAAACAGCAGCATCTGCTGCCATGGGCATGTTTTTAACGAGTTCTTCTGCTTCCTCCAAATGACCCGCCCTTCCTAAAAGGTCCACCATGCATGAGTAGTGTTTAAGCTTAGGGGATACATTGAATTTAGAGCTCATTTCGGAAAAATATTTGCGGCCTTCTTCAACTAAACCTCCATGACAACAAGCTGATAACACACCAAGAAAGGTGATCTCATCAGGCACTATTCCAATATGAATCATTTTTGAGAAATAGGATATAGCATCTTGAGCATTACCATGAAGTGCTAAACCACAAATCACGGCTGTCCAGGTCAAACAATTTCTTTGAGGAATCTCTTCGAAAACCTGGAGCGCCCTTGCAATATTTCCACACTTGGCATACATGTCAACTAGTGCAGTTCCTAAGGCGACATCAATAGAAAGCTTGTGTCTTTCAATATAATGGTGAATCCATATTCCAACATCAAGTGCTCCTAGCTGTGAACATGCTGACAGGCAGTTAACCATGGTTACTTTATCAGGTTCTATTGTACGAATTTGCATTTCATGGAATAGAGCCAATGCCTCTTTACCATGCTTCCCCTGGACACAGCCACTGATGATGGCATTCCATGGCACAACACTCTTTTCTGGAATTTTATATAAAATCTCTCGAGCAACATCCAGAAAACCAAATCTGGCATATCCCAAAACCATTGTAGTCCATGAAACAAGAGTCTTCTGTGCCATGTTATC
>Ga0315915_1004150_pt1 | contig 18305 bp, 16 predicted proteins | sample MpolbnodulesMG_FD_207738 | JGI IMG/M metagenome (GOLD analysis project Ga0315915, IMG submission 207738) | Medicago polymorpha root nodule microbial communities from Los Angeles, California, United States - branched nodules | ecosystem: Host-associated > Plants > Roots > Nodule | place: USA...
CTGCTTACGAAGTGAAAAATATATCTTAACTAATCTATGGTATAAATAAAATGTTTAAACGCTTCAACACGAATAAAATTATACGTAAAGACAATGCGAAAAAAATCTGGTTATTGAAATACGAATAAGATTTTAAAATACAAACAAAAACAATTAAACTGGTCAAAATTTGGGGTATGACAATGCTCTAGTCTAACTTGAAGTATTTGCAAAACAAATAGTTGTTCAAATACACACCTAAAACAAAATCCATATCACCATTTGTATAATTGTATGTAACAACTAAACAAGTCACATCATATTTTGGCCACGTGGGAATTAGTATCCAATCAAAAACTGCAAAAACGGTCCTCATGTTTGGTCTCAAGTCACAACGTTGCCTCCCTCTTTTTATATAACTAGTCCTAGCTCGTGTCACTTTCACGTGTTTTTCACTACTTGACTTTTTAAAGTGTATTTTTTGTTTTGGGGCGACAATAATTGATTTTGTAAAATTGGTCACGACTAAAAGTGAGTTGAAAATAAAATGATTTGTATTTGCATACATTGGTATAAACGTGAATTAAACAATAAATGTGTGCGTAAAGATCGATTATAGAATTAAAAGGTACAAATCCTAACTTCAGTTGTAGATAATTTTCTTTATATCATATTTTCTTCTTCATTCTCTTAATTAGTTCCATCCTCTTCCTTACTTCACCAGCCCAAATCACAGGTTTTCTCTTTCTTTCATTTTACATTTGTGTTGTTACTTTCATTTATTTATTGGATCATACTTTTGTATTTTTTAGTTTTTGAATTCATTTGGTTCAAATTCATGTTGTTGAATAATTGTACATTTAAATCTTACTTTCAGTACATCCTGTGGAAATAATAATAAAGACCAAGTAACTATTAAGATAAGAAGATGGTTATAACAAATGTTAGCGAGTATGAAGCAATTGCGAAGCAAAAGGTGCCGAAGATGATTTATGACCACTATGCATCTGGGGCAGAAGATGAATGGACCCTGAAAGAGAACCGAAATGCATTCTCAAGGATTCTGTAATCGACGTACAAACTTTTTTTATTTGATTTTCATCTGCCATTTAATTTAACCTTTAATGTTTGCTGAAAACAGATTTAGGCCGCGAATTCTTATTGATGTAAGCAAGATAGATTTGACGACAACTGTATTCGGCTCCAAAATATCAATGCCTATTATGGTTGCTCCTATAGGCCAGCATCAGATGGCTCACCCTGAAGGTATTGACATTGTATCCAGTCTTTTGCTATTGATGTACATTTTGTTAAAACAGAAGCACTTGATTCTTTATATGTTTGGCATTGAAGTTTATTTTTTGCTTACTACAATATAGTAAAACTTGTAAATTAAAACCAATCGTGCAATTTTTATGCAGGAGAATGCGCTACTGCTAGAGCAGCATCAGCAGCTGGCACCATCATGGTACGGTTTCCACCATATTTATTCTCTACTCTAGTTTGATTCCAAATCGAGAAGTATATTGCTTCTTTGTATCTTTTACTTTATTTTACTTTAATAGAAAATGGTATACGCCTACTTACATGTTTCCTTTTATTGTACTTATTTACATGTTGTCAAATGTAATGTTTGGTTAGAATTCAAGTGAAGTGGATGAAAATGGAGTAGTGTACGAGGTTGTTATTTAGAAAACAATATATAAAAATGAAATCATTAAAAAGGATTTAGATTTAAATGGTTTGTCAATGGACATGATTTACCACGAATCTAACTCAGTGCGTTAAAGCTTTTGTTATTGTTATATTTATTACAACTAGGGAGATTGATTTTCATAAGTTTGTGTGACAGACACTAGCCACAGGGGCTACTTTTAGTGTTGAGGAGGTTGCTTCAACAGGACCTGGCATTCGTTTCCTCCAACTATATGTGAGTATATTGCCCTAATTTCTTCTTTTCATGATTTTATTTTCTGTGAAGTTTGTTCACTACTTCACTTGTCTCTTCGTTGAACAAAAGAACATTTTCTTGATGATTAAACATAACTTAGTTTAAATCAGGAACTCAGTTTTGTTATATGAATTTCATATTGTTTTTTGAGTTTCAGTTATAGTAATAATGCTATAATGAGTTTGCAAATTAAGGTTGGCTCGTGCATGCTGCCACGGGGAACATAATTTGTTGTTGAATTTTCTTCTCTCAGATGTTTAAAGACAGAAATGTGGCTACTCAACTTGTCAGAAGAGCTGAAAATGCTGGTTTCATGGCAATTGTCCTTACTGCAGACACTGCAGTTTTTGGTCACAGGGAGGCTAACATAAAAAACAGGTTGAATTTCATTGGAAAATTTCAGTTGAATTGATTAGTCTTTCTATTATAAAATTAAATTATCCTGAATATTTTGATGAAGTTTTGTACAGATTTACATATCCGCCATACGTGAGATTGAAGAACTATGAAGGCATGGGTCTTGACAGGGTGTGTGATTAGTATAAAAATTTCAAACCAGATGATTTTTTATGCTATTGTCAACTTAATGTTGCTATTTAATATTTCGGAAATTGGATATAACCTTGCAGAATAAAGACTCTAGTCCCGCCTCCGTTGTTAATGGCATATATGACCGATCACTCAACTGGAAGGTGATATAATGATAAATAGATATTTCACGCGCGCGCGCGCACACACACACACACACACATATGATTTCCTAGTACCTGACACTGAATGTAGAAGTCATAATATATTCATAGCAAACTTTGTAAACAGGATGTAAAATGGCTTCAAACAATAACCTCATTGCCAATCATACTCAAGGGTGTACTTACCGCTGAAGATAGTAAGCTTATTTAATTTAACAGATATGTATTATGAAGCTATACTTTCTTATCCTTTGATCTTTGTTTGAATATTTTTTTTTTTTATCAATCTAGAATTTAATTCCACAATCTGATTCCATGCTAATTATGTAGCTAGGTTAGCTATAGAAGCTGGAGCTGCTGGAGTCATTGTTTCCAATCACGGTGCTCGCCAACTTGACTATGTCTCTGCAACTATTATGGCTTTGGAAGAGGTCTGATTTAGGCCAATAGTGCTATTTTCATGGTTTAATTTTAGTTAAATTGTATGATGCATTAAAACTTCAAGCTGCTATATTTTGAACCATTCCAAGATTTATTTTTCATTGCCTTGTTTCCTTACTAATAATAATTCCTTTTTTTGTGTTTCCATTTGTTGGTCTAATAGAATAGTTTTTTTTTTCCAATTTTTTTACCTTGAATAGGTTGTTCAAGCTGCAGAAGGAAAAATTCCTGATGAAAAATTTAAATAATCTAATTGTGATGTGATTTATTAGTTTTATTTATTAAAGGGAGACGATATAAAAGTTAAAGGACTAATTTGAGTAATAAAAAACTTGAAGGATTAATTTCGTAGAACAGAGTACCTTAAAGTATTTCCTTACCAATTTTTCCTATATTATAGATTTACTTTTCATCTCGAATATATCAGATTGGAAGACCTGTGGTGTACGCATTGGCTGCTGACGGTGAAGCTGGTGTAAGAAAAGTATTTGAGATGCTTCATGATGAGCTTGAAATAACCATGGCACTATGTGGTTGCCGTTCACTTAAGGACATAACTCGCAATCATGTTGTAACAGAATGGGACCGTCCTAGAATTGCTCCTAGGTTATGAGATATCAGTCTATAGTGTTGCAGCTGAGGAGGGGTCACTCATCAAGAAACTGATATACTAAAGCAATTTAATTATATAATAATATGTTAGACCAATGATTAATAAACAATATCATAGGAGACCCTAGTAATATTATGTTTTAATTAGAACAGTTATTGTTATGAGTGATGCTTATGTATTCGTGTAATAAATAGGGAAGTTATGTGAAAATGGAACTTAGTTTGTTATTTTGATGAAGGATTGGGAGGGAGAGATCCAAGCTCTCCAAAACTTGGAAAAGAATCAGTGTAACATACAGAATTCTGTTTTTCTTTTATATTTTCTCATATTAGATACCAGTTCTAACATAAGTACCTTCTTATTATATCATGTTACAATAAGCCATGAATTATCATCCAGCAGCAGTAACTGCATCTTTATTCATTGCATATAGAATATATTTCTAAGCAGACTGATCTCATTTGCTGCACATGGTGGTAGGATTTGATAAACTCTTGAAGCATGGCTAGCTTGATCAATAGAATAAAAAATGGCGATTAAATTGATGAAACATAGGATTAGTGTAACTATGAGAAAAGTTACTGTAGAATAAGTGGATTCCCACTCTATAAGAATTTATATAATGTTAAAATCATTTAAAAAAGGATCATTCTATCAAAATAAATTGATGCTCTAGTCTAACTTGAAGTATTTGCAAAATAAATTTCAGCTAACTTCTATAAAAGGACCATTCTAGTAACTTTTTTCAGCAGAATTTTATTTCTAGAGTATTATCACTAAAATATTTAGTAGGAAATAAGTGTAAATATATAGATGTTTTTTATTTGAGAGAATATAGTTGTTTAAAATATCTTCTATAGAAAAGAAAAACCATATCACCGATCCCATTTGTATGTAACAACTAAACAAGTCATATCATATTTTGGCCACGTGAGTATGTATCCAATCAAAAACAGAAAAAACGGTCCTCACAAGTCAGAACGTTGCCTCACTCCTTTTATATAACTAGTGTCTAGTCCTAGCTCGTGTCACTTTCACGTGTTTTCCAGTACTTGACTTTTTACATGTTTTTTTTTTTTGATTTGGGGGCGACAATGATTGATTTTGTAAAATTGGTTATGACTAAAAGTAAGTTGAAAATAAAATGATTTATGTTTGGTTACATTTATATAAACGTGAGTTAAACTAGACATTCGTAGGGTAAAAATCAATTCTATAATTAAAAGGTACAAATCCTAACTTACAAAATCAATTATAGTCTCTTTTCTATAATACTCAAACTTTTTTCTTTATATCATATTTTCTTCTTCATTCTCTTAGTTCCATCTTCTTCCTTACTTCACCATCCCAAATCACAGGTTCTCTTCTCTCTCCCCTTCACATTTGTGTTGTTATTTTCATTCTTCTTCTTACCTAGTGTTACTTTCAGGTGCATTGCATACTATCATTTATTTGTCGGTTCATACTTTTGTATTCTTTGTTTTGTAGTATTCATTCATTGTTCCTTCAGTTTTGCATCTAAGATCACTCAGATTATCTCTGTGGCTAAAGTTTTGAAGTTAAAAACTTGGAAAGTTTAATTAAGATGAATGTTACAAATGTGAATGAGTATGAAGCAATTGCAAAGGAAAAATTGTCCAAGCAGTTTTATGACTACTTTGCATCAGGAGCAGAAGATCAATGGACTTTGAAAGAGAACCGGAATGCATTCTCAAGGATTCTGTAATCTACTTAATTTCCTACAAATTATTTTTCTTTGAGTTTCATCTTCCTTTTAACCTTGTGTGTTCTGTTAAATTGAATTGTGTTTACCAAAAACAGGTTCAGACCACGTATTCTTATGGATGTAAGCAAGATACACTTGACAACTACGGTATTAGGCTTCAAATTATCAATGCCTATCATGATTGCTCCTACAGCCGCGCAAAAGATGGCTCACCCTGAAGGTGTAAATTGTAATTCGTCACCAAGTTCATTTGATTAAGAAATTGCCATTGCATCCTGTATTTTGCTATTGTTATGTACTTTGTGTTAATAAAGAAGTCGTTTATTCTTTCTGTGTTTGACTATGAATTTTTTTAGTATAATATAGAAACATAAATTGAAACAAATTGTGCAATTTTTGTGCAGGAGAATACGCTACTGCTAGAGCAGCATCAGCAGCCGGCACAATCATGGTTTGATTTCTACCATATGTATTAATTCTCTACTCTACTGAAATTTTTGTATATTAATATATGAGAGATTCATTTTCATAAGTATGTACTTTGTGACAGACACTATCCTCATGGGCCACTTCAAGTGTTGAGGAGGTTGCTTCAACCGGACCTGGCATTCGTTTCCTCCAAATCTATGTGAGCATATTGTCCTTATTTCTTCTTTTCATGATTTTATTTTCTATGATACATGTCACTTGTCTCTTCCTTGTCGAACACATGATTTTATATGAATTTCATATAATTTGTTGGGTTCCACTTCTAGTCATGTTTTAATGTACTGGAAAATTAAGGTCTGGTTCCTGCATACTGCGATAGGGAAATTCACTGCTTGAATTTTGCTACCAACTTTAGTAAATTGAATTTGAAAATACAAAATGATAACAGGTGTCAAATTTTGCCCAGTCTCACGGGCTGGTCTGCTAGGCCCATATGTTAGCATAGACTGAGCTATAAAACTATGCCCAAAAGTAATCGTATATTTTTGGGGTTTGGTGTGAGTCCTCGCGATCTGGCATTTGCTCCCACATGAGTAGAGGCAATGCAAGCGGGTCCTCGCAATCTGGCCGATTTATCAAATTTTGCCTGTTATGTTGTGTTGGTCCATCTAACAACTCTAGTCAGAATATGAGTACTTCAATTTTGATATGATTGTTCAGATTGAAAAATGAGTGATTGCGTGAATTCAGGAATTCCAAATTTGATTTTTACCATAATAATAGTTTGACAAAATATTTCTTTTACTTCAACCAAGTAATAAGTAATTCATTGCTCTTATGCAATAATTTCCTCTTCATAAGTTCTCATAATAACAAATTATTACTCTAGTTTGTTTGATCAACTAAGTTTCCAATTATTAGTGTTATAACCTACTTTGTTTATGTTATTTTCTTATCTCAGCTGTTGAAAGACAGAAGTATGGTTACTCAACTTGTTAGAAGAGCCGAAAATGCTGGTTTCAAGGCAATTGTCCTCACATCAGATTCTCCAGTTCTTGGCCGTAAGGAGGCTATATTAAAAAGCAGGTTGACAATCATCGAAAAATTTCAGCTGAATTGATAAGTCTTCAATTTTAATAATATAATGTCCTACAATAGTTTTGAACAATTTTGATGGAGTCTTGTTCAGATTTACATTGCCATCATACATGAGAATGAAGAATTTTGAAGATATGGATCTTGAAAAGTTGGTTAAGGTGTGTAATAAGTATCAAAATTTTGGATTAAATGATTTGTTGTTTTTGTCATCTCAATGTTGTTACCGTTGTTATTTACTATTTGAGAAATTTTGGATCAAATGTTTTGCAGCACTCTGGTGACAACTCTGCTGTTAATGGCCTATGTGACCAATCACTCACCTGGAAGGTAACATTATTATAATACAAAGAACTTGCACATATATGATTTTCTAATCCGTGAAATTGAATGTGGAAGTCACAAACTCACATTATACTATGGCGAACCTTGTAACAGGATGTAAAATGGCTTCAAACTATCACCTCATTGCCAATCATAGTGAAAGGCGTACTTACTGCTGAAGATAGTAAGCTCGTCAAACATATACATTGTGATATTTAATTTTGATACACAGTTAGTGTAAAACTGATTACATTGTCAATAAATCAATATCAATCATATATGTGACTTTCAAGATAGTTATAACTAAAGACAAACATATTTAATGATCCAACGATTATAACTGATCGACACTATAAAAACTTTCTATATTGAAAGTATACAAACTCTTTTTCCTCTAAAAAAAACATACAAACTCTTTAACTGAGTGTGTTCCAATTAAATCCTATATTATGATGCTATACTTCCTTGTTGATTTGATCTTTGTTAGAATTATTTTTATCCATATTGAATTTAATTACACAATATTCTAATAATGCAGCTAGGTTAGCTATACTAGCGGGAGCTGCTGGAATCATAGTTTCCAATCACGGTGGTCGCCAACTTGACTATGTCCCGGCAACTATTATGGCTTTGGAAGAGGTATGATTTAGGTCTCTAGTGCTATCATTCTTGGTTTAATTTTAGCTAATTTTGTATGATGCATTAAAATTACAAGTTTCTATATTTTGAATCATTCCAATATTTTTTTTTCATTGCTTTGTTTCGGTACTAATAACTAATGCATTGTTTTTGTTTCCATTTGATGGCCCTGCAGAATAATTTATTTTTCAATGTATTACTTTAAATAGGTTGTTCAAGCTGCAGAAGGAAGAGTCCCCGTTTTTATGGATGGTGGAGTTCGTCGAGGGACAGACGTCTTTAAGGCATTGGCTCTTGGAGCATCTGGTGTATTTGTAAGTATAAGAAAAATTAATGAACTTGGATTCCCTACTATAGTAATAGCACACACATGTGCACACTACATATTAATTAATCTTAGCCATTGGTTTGATATTAAACAACTCAAATTATCTATTTACTAAAGTAATTAACAATTTCGGCCATTAATTTAAATCGGGTAACAGAAGCCAATAACTGCGTCACACAATTATGGTACAGATTTTTTTTTTCTTTCTAAAATGGATTACCTTCATAATTTTTTTAATAATCTTATCATTGATGTTGTTTACTAGTATTTAATTATTAAAGGAGTATAATAAAATTCCAACTAGCCTCATATTTATGCAATATATCAGATTGGAAGACCCGTGGTGTTCTCATTGGCTGCTGATGGTGAAGCTGGTGTAAGAAATGTACTTAAAATGCTTCATAATGAGCTTGAAATAACCATGGCGCTTTGTGGTTGCCGATCACTTAAGGACATAACTCGTGACCATGTTGTCACAGAGTGGGATCGCCCAAGAATTTCTCCAAGGCTGTGAGATCTATACTTTATATTGATAGAGCATGTGGAGGGGTACTCATCAAGAAATTGATATATTATATAAATTTAATTCTATGCTAATATGTTAGACCAATCATTTATAAACAATATCGTAGGAGACCGATGTAAGTGCGTCGGTTTCCTGATTATTGAAATAGGACAGTTATAGATTATGTTTTAATTAGGACAGTTCTGGTTATGTGAGACAGTTATGCATGGAAAGCGGGAAGTGATCCATGGAAAGCGGATTGATTAAGTAAATAAAGTCCTTTGCTGTTCCCTTACATCAATGTAACAGAATACTTACTAATATATTCTTTGATGACACTCTTTGGTAGAGACTGTCACGTTTAATGCTAGGTGATTCCTTGAAAGCAAATCAATTTCGAAAAGATGAAACTTTTTATCCACTATATTTTTAGACAATTTTCAGCAGGACTTTATTTCTAGCAGAATAATCACCAAAGTATTTAGTAGGAAATAAGTATAAATATTTTGATTTTTAAAATTTCTTCTATAAAAATAAAAAACCATATCATCAATTGTACGTAACAACAAAACAAATCACATCATATTTACTGTTGACAACACACGTGGGAATGTGTATCCAATAAAAAACAGCAAAAACATCCTCATGGATGGTCCACATGTGGTTGTCTCACTCTTTTTATATAACTAATCATAGCTGGTGTCACTTTCATGTTTATTTATACTTTGACTACTTTTGTAAAATTGATTTTTTAGTGAATTGATTTAAAATTGATTTTGACTAAAAGTCACTTGAGGTAAAGTGATTTGTGTTTGGATCATTCATGTAAAAGTGACTTAAACTATAAATTTGTGCGTAAAAATCAATTATTGAATCAAAGCTAGAAATCCTAGTTTCAAGTAGAGTCTATTCTTGCTTAAAAGGAAAAGTAGAGTCTATTATGGAGATAAAATCAATTCTACTTAGAAAGCAACAAAATATGTCAGAATCAATTCTACACCTCCAGAATCAATTTTGGTCTCTCTAGAAGTGGATCCAATCATACAAAACACAAGGCTCTTTTCTATAATACTGAGATTTTGTTGACATTTTTCTTTGTATCATATTTTCTTCTTCATTCTCTTAATTGGTTCCATCTTCTTCCTGACCTCACCAGCCCAAATCACAGGTTCTCTTCTCTCTCCCCTTTTATCTTACATTTGTGTTGTTATTTTCATTCTTCTTCTTACCAGGTGTTATTTTGAGTTGTATAGTATCATTTATTTATTGGATCATACTTCTGTATTCTTTGTTTTGTAGTCTTAATCCATAGTTCCTTCAGTTTTGCATCTAACATCACACACTTTATTTCTTATAATCTAGTCCTAGCTTACTTGTTAGAATTTGAGGGAGTTAATTAGAGTTGGTCTTATTTGTGCAAATGCTCATCTATAACACAACAAAAAGATACCTGAGAGGGAATTGATTTGGTTTGAATTCAAGTTTCTGAATAATTGTACATATTAATCTAACTTTCAGAAGATCCTCTGGAGTCTGGACATAACATAATAAATTAACTTAACTACTAAGAAGATCATGAATATAACAAATGTGAACGAGTATGAAGCAATTGCAAAGGAAAAGTTGTCAAAGATGGTTTATGACTACTATGCATCAGGGGCATTGGATCAGTGGACATTGAAAGAGAACCGAAATGCGTTCTCAAGAATTCTGTAATCTACTAACTTCATTTATTTCATTTTCATCTTACCTTTAATTTAACCTTGTATGTTCTGCTGAAGCCCTTATTTCAATATATCTATGTTTACTGAAAACAGGTTCAGGCCGCGGATTCTTATCGATGTAAGCAAGATAGACTTGAGAACAACAGTATTAGGCTTCAAAATATCAATGCCTATCATGATTGCTCCTACAGCCTTGCAAAAAATGGCTCACCCTGAAGGTATAATGCCATCAAATCAAACTCATTGGTTTATGTTACATTAAGATATTGCTATAGCATCCAGTATTTTGCTACTGTTATTTATGTACTATTTGTTAAATAAGAAGCAATTCATTCTTTATGTGTTTGACATTGAAGTTTATTGTAGTACAATATAGAAATACTTGTAAATTAAAACAAATCATGCGATTTTTGTGCAGGAGAATATGCTACTGCTAGAGCATCAGCCGCAGCTGGCACCATCATGGTTTGATTACCACCATATTTGTTAATTATCTACTCTACTTTAATTCCATAGCAAGAAATATTTTACTTTTTCTAGTTTTAAATGATCAAGATTTTTCGATAGACATGATTTATATTTTGTCATTTACTACCTGGATATTCATTCTCATAATTTTGTGACAGACACTATCCTCATTTGCTACATCCAGCATTGAGGAAGTTGCTTCAACAGGACCTGGCATTCGTTTCCTCCAACTCTATGTGGGTATATTACCTTCAATTATTATTTTCATGATTTGATTTTTTTTATGATGTGTGTCACTTATCTCCTCCATGAACACGGAACATTTTCTTGACGTGGAAGCATTGCCAAGCAAGTTAGTTTAAATCAGGAATTCGCTTTTGATATATGAATTTCATATATTTTTTTGATTCCACTTGTAATAATGCTTTAGTGAGTAGCCAAATTAAGGCCTGGTTCTTGCATAGTGCCATAGGGTAAATCACTGCTTGCATAGTTGCATTTTGTTACCAACTTCGGTGAATTGAGTTCAAAATACGAAGTCCGAACGTGAGTAATTCGATCTTGATCCGGCGATTTGAATCGCCAACTGAGTGATTGTGTTAATGCGGGAATCCAAATTCAATTTTCACATTATATTAGTGAGACAAAATATTTCTTTACCTTTCAATCTTCACTAAGTAATTTCTGGCTCTTATGCAATAGTTTCCTCTTCATAAGTTCTTTTAACAACAAACTCTTATTCTCTATCTTTTTGGTCTCAACTCTTTGGTTCTCAAGGGAAAGGGTCACCAGAGTTTCGGCTGGGAGGTAATTAAAGACCGGCCAAAGATTGTTCTAGCCAGGATTCAAAACCGGGTTCTCCCGAACAGTTTGTCCTTAACTAGAGCTCATTAACCACTTGAGCCCAATCACTCGGTTCAATATTATTCTCCTTGCTACAGTTACACAAGTACTAGTTTGATTATCTAACATTTCAATTATTAGTGTTATAACCTAATTTTTTTTTATGAATTACTTCTCTCAGGTGTTTAAGGACAGAAATATGGTTACTCAGCTTGTGAGAAGAGCTGAAAATGTTGGTTTCAAGGCTATTGTCCTTACTGCAGACTCTCCTGTTCTTGGTATTAAAGAGACTTCCATAAAAAACGGGTTCAAAATCGTTGCAAAATTTAAGTTTTTTTTTGAATCAGATTGCAAAATTTAAGTTGAATTTACAAGTCTTCTATTTTAAAAATATATATTTTTCTGGTTTGTTTGATGGATTTTTTTTTACAGATTTACATTGCCATCATACTTGAGAATGAAGAATTTTGAAGGCATGGATCTTTTGCGAAAGGTGTGTGATTCTTATGAAAATTTTGAATCATATGGTTTTTTCTGTTATCGTCATTTTAATGTTGTTACTATTGCTATTTACTATTTGTGAATTTGGATATAACCTTGCAGGGTAAAGGCACCAGTAACGCCTCTGACGTTAATGGCCTATATGACCAATCACTCACCTTGAAGGTGATATTCTATTATATAGAACTTTCACATATATGATTTTCTAATCCTTGAAATTGAATGTGGAAATCACAATACATACTATAGTAAATCTTGTAACAGGATGTAAAATGGCTTCAAACAATCACCTCGTTGCCAATCATATTGAAGGGTGTGCTTACTGCTGAAGATAGTAGGTTTATCAAATAGTTCCATTGTAGAGTTTAATTTTTTTTCTTTCTTTTCGAATACATTGTAGAGTTTAATTTTTAAACAATGCTAGTGACAAACTTTTAACACCATCAATCAATCACAACCAATAGTATTTGTGACTATCAAAATAGTTATAACTAAATTAAACATATTTAATGGTCAATGATTATAATTGAATGACAGTGTAAAAACTACACTCTTTAACTCACAATGCATACCAATCAAACCCTATATTTCTATTCTATGTTTCCTAATCCATTTGATCTTCGTTAGGATTATTTTTATGAATCTTGAATTTATTCCACAATAATATGTTAATAATGTAGCTAGGTTAGCTATACAAGCCGGAGTTGCCGGAATCATTGTTTCCAATCATGGTGCTCGCCAGCTTGACTATGTCCCTGCAACTATTATGGCTTTAGAAGAGGTCTGATTTAGGTCTCTAATATTGTCATTGTTGGTGTAACTTTAGCTACTTCTGTATAATGCATTAAAATTTCAAGCTGCTATATTTTGAATCATTCCAAGTTTTCTTTTTCATTGCCTTGTTTCCTTACTAATAATAATTGCATTTTTTTTATTTCCATTTGTTGGCCCTATTGAATAATTTCTTTTTTCAATATATTACTTTGAATAGGTTGTCCAAGCTGCAGAAGGAAGAGTCCCTGTTTTTATGGATGGTGGAGTCCGCCGAGGGACAGATGTCTTTAAGGCATTGGCTCTTGGAGCATCTGGTGTATTTGTAAGTATATATGAAAACTTGATGAACTTGAATTCCTTACTGTAATATTAGCATACACATGTGCACATTACATAGTAATCAATCTCAGCCATTGATTTGAGATTAGACAACACAGATTATCTATTTACTAAAACAATTAATAATTTTGGCCATTAATTTATATCAGGCGGCCGAGGCCAATAACTGTGTAACACAATTATTCTACATTTTTTTTCTGTCTAAATTGGATTACAGTCATAATTTCTACTGATCTTATGAGCATTGTGATATAATAAAATTCTAACTAGCCTCACATTTATGCAATATATCAGATTGGAAGACCAGTGGTGTTCTCATTGGCTGCTGATGGTGAAGCCGGTGTAAGAAAAGTACTTAAAATGCTTCATAATGAACTCGAAACAACCATGGCATTATGTGGTTGCCGTTCACTTAAGGACATAACTCGCAACCATGTTGTTACAGAGTGGGACTGCACAAGAATTTCCCCAAGGTTATGAGATTATACTTCTGTTGGAGCTTGAGGAGGAGTTACTCATCAAGAAACTGATATACTATATGAATTTATAATTATTGACACTTTCTTATTATCTCATGTTTAAATATGTTTTTACAATAAGCCATAAATTACCATCCATTAGTAACTGATCTTTGTTAATTGCATGCAGTTTATTATAGAGTACATATTTCTAACCAGACTTATCTCATTGCACACGATCCACTTTGGTAAACTCTTGAAACATGGCTAGCTTGATCTATAGAATAAAATATGACAGAAACTTATGTAGAGTATGTGGATTCCCGCTCTATGAGAATTTATATAATGTAAAATCATTACATTGTTTTAAAAAAAAAAAGGACCATTCTATGAAAAATAAATGATGCTCTAGTCTAACCTGAAGTATTTGCAAAATAATTTCAGCTGACATGTGAATTCATGAAATTTCTAAAAAAGGACCATTCTATCAAAAAAAATTCACTAAACTGATCATATTTGTCATATTACTAATTTGCTAAGGGAAGTCACTCTCAAAAAGAATCTAATTTTGGAGATATCAGGAAGTCTTTTATGGTCTTTATCATCACCGCTCTTGCCAATCAAAAAAACAAATCATCACTGTTCTTGCAATAGCATAGACACTAGCTCTTAGAAGAAAATGAGAAGTGTGTGTACAAAAGAATAATAAAGTTTCAAATTTGGCATGCTTACACCTTGAAACTTTTGTATAGTCCCAAATTAACCAATGTGGCTGTCAAATTAAAAGTTTTCATTAAGCAAATCAAAGTTACATAATATAAGCTGAGACAAAACACACAATGCATAAGACTCCAAAAACTTGTCAGTCACCATTATCACTCACCAAAACCTGAAGAAAAGCACACCAATTTCTCTTTACAATGTTTTTCTGTTGCTGTTAAGTTTTATGCAGTGATTCAAGAATAGCAGAAAAATTTGCAGTCAAGAATAATAATGAATTTGCGAATGCAACTTCTTTTTGTGTTATGTTTTTGGCCCTCAGCTTTGTTGAAACACTTGGCTACTCTTCACCTAGTTTCCTCCTCTTCATGTCAGCGACCGGGGAAGTTCTTTTTTCTGTGATTCTTGCCAATGCACTTGTGATATGCAATATGTCACTTGCTCTATCCTAGTTAGAACGCCTGGTTTCATACAACCTGATACAATCAACCGAATAATTTTTTTAATTCTAGTTATAGTGCCTAATAAACTCTTGAATAAATTCATTCTGAGTTTCAAAATTCATTGTTACAATAAATATATAAATGTATAAATAAATGGAACCGTTAACTCTTCATGAAAAATCATCTAAAATCTGAAAATGGTGAATGAGAAAGGGGAAGTAGGATTACTATGTCTGGGAATTTCAGAGTGTAGCTTCGATTGCCAAGAGGAGAGAAAATGAAACCCTCAATAGATCAGTTAAAAGAGTGGTGCAGAGTTGTGATAAGGGCTTCCTCGACGACGGTGACGGTGGTGCCGAACAAAACAGCAAAGAACGTTGACAGAAAGTGGGAAAGGTCACGTGAGTAATTTTTTGTTGTTTGTATCATCCTTTGGATTTGTTCAAGTTACTCTATATGTGTATGTAATGTAACAAGTAAACAAGTCAAGTCATATTTTGGCCAGAAAATTGTTGAAATTAACATACTTGGGATGGTCCACATATGGTCGTCTAACTCTTTTTATTATATAACTAATCCTACCTAATAGTGTCACTTTCACGTTCAGTTTCTTTATTTATAACTTTCTACTTGACTTCTTATAGTCTATTTTCTATACTACTCAAATTTTGTTGACTTTTTTCCTTTGTATCATATTTTCTTCTTCATTCTCTTAATTAGTTCCATCTTCTTCCTTACTCCATCAGCCCAAATCACAGGCTCTCTTCTCTCTCCCCTTCATCTTACATTTTTGTTGTTATTTTCATCTATTTATTGGATCATACTTTCTGTATTCTTTTTTTTGGAGTATTCAATCATTGTTTCATCAGTTTTACATCTAACTCCACACAGTCTATTGTTTAGAATCCAGTCCAATGTTAGTTGTAATGTTTTCCATTCTGCTTCTCAAGTATATATGATCTAGTTGTAATTTACTCATAGATGTTGCTTAGCTTTTTTGAAATAGGAATGAATGTAGTTTGAATTGATGTTATTGATTAATTGTACATTTTAATCCCACTTTCAGAATATCCTGTGGACATAACATAATAAAATAACTTAACTATAAAGAAGATCATGAATATAACAAATGTGAATGAGTATGAAGCAATTGCAAAGGAAAAGTTGTCAAAAGTGATTTATGACTACTATGCATCTGGGGCAGAGGATCAGTGGACTTTAAAAGAGAACCAACATGCATTCTCAAGGATTCTGTAATTTACAAACTATTTATATTTGATTTTCATCTTCCCTTTAATTTAACCTTGTGTGTTCTATTGAATTGAAGCCCTCGTTTCACTATCTATATTCATCTGTAAAACAGGTTCAGGCCACGGATTCTTATGGATGTAAGCAAGATAGATTTGACGACAAATATATTAGGCTTAAATATATCAATGCCTATCATGATTGCTCCTACAGCCTTGCAAAAGATGGCTCCCTCTGAAGGTACTCACTGTTCTGCGTTACATTAAGATATTGCCCTTGCATTATGTTTTTTGTTATTGTCGTTATGTACATTTTTTTAATACAGAATCCCTTGATTCTTCATGTGTTTGACATTGAAGTTTATTTTTTACAACAATATAGAAAAACTTGTAAATTAAAACAAATGATGCAATTTATCTGCAGGAGAATATGCTACTGCTAGAGCAGCTTCGGCAGCTGATACAATCATGGTTTGGTTTAGTGCGAAAAAATATTTGTTAATATTGTATTTGGCTTTAATTTATATACACATAAGTGTAAATATTTTTTACATCAGTTATGTTAGTTAAAAATTTCTGACTTTAACTACTTCTAAAGCCACATATATGATTGGTTGTTATTTGTTGACAGTGTATTAAAATTAAAGCCACTGTATTTAATATGCGCGAGATTCATTTTCATAATTTTGTGACAGACACTATCTTCATGGGCTAGTTCCAGTATTGAGGAGGTTGCTTCAACAGGACCTGGCATTCGTTACCTCCAACTCTACGTGAGTATTTGCCTTCATTTCTTTTTTTATGATTTTATTTTCTAAGAAGTGTGTCACTTATCTCGTCCTTGAACACAGAACATTCCAAGCAACTTAGTTTAAATAATGAATTCACTTTTGATATAGTATGAATTTCATACAGTTTTTGGGTTCCACTTGTTGTAATGCTTTAATAAGTTGGCAAATTAAGTCTTGGTTCCTGCATACTATCTATCCTATGTAGCATCGACACTTCAGGTTAAAGACGTGTCCGACATATGACACTGACCATGCGACTGCATCCAATCACTTCTTTTTTCTCAAATTATTACCAATGACAACGTTTCAGTGCCTATGCCGTGTCTAGATCCGTAGTAGTGTCGATGCTTCATAGATACTGCCACATGGAAATTCATTGTTTGTATTTATTCACCTGTGATTTTTATATATCCTGATTTTCTACAGTCAATGGATCACACATTTAACACAACGGCACAATTTTGTCACGACCCAAAATTCAATATCGTGACCGGCGCACGAACTAGAGCATCCTAATCCGGCAAGCCTATTGACGACACTTGACAAACTATAATTTAAACAATTTTCAAATTCATTTTCACTTAAAATGATATCCACTGAAATTTCGACAGAGTATCCTCTATATTTTGAATACTTCCCAAGATATGAATCCTGTCTATATACTTGTATTATCAGCAGAACCTCAAAGTGACATAACTAGATGTTTATACAACTCAAAACAAAACATTTGTCGACTACCAATAGCTGCAGATACATCGACCATTCAGTTTATACATAGAGGAGACCTACCAAAAGAATGATATTGACAGATCTTTAACTCTGCTACAAGCTTTCTACGCACTTGACTTTGAATCTGAAAAAAAAAATGTAAGAAGAAGGGTTAAGTCATAAAGACTTAGTGAGGAGACAACAATCACCACCAACTAGAAGGGAAACACACATGGACAAGAGTAATTAAGTTTCTCAAAATCTAATGCTCATTTGCAAACTAGTAACCGTATAAAATTCTATTAATCCAAAATCAAATAAGATTATGTATGAGTCCAATGTTGCCGACATAACAGATATGTTGCTCTTAGCTTGTTTAAACAAACTGTAATAAAATGAACCAAATTATTAGGGAAATTTTTATAACACCTTTTAAACCGTGAGCTTATCCTTTTGGTACAACCTTACTACAAGCCATCACATATCTAACATTTAGAAGCAACATGAATATTTCTGCTTGCAATTACTTTGTATCATTGTACGTGAAAATCAATATCATGAATAAGA
>Ga0315915_1004153_pt1 | contig 18293 bp, 7 predicted proteins | sample MpolbnodulesMG_FD_207738 | JGI IMG/M metagenome (GOLD analysis project Ga0315915, IMG submission 207738) | Medicago polymorpha root nodule microbial communities from Los Angeles, California, United States - branched nodules | ecosystem: Host-associated > Plants > Roots > Nodule | place: USA...
CCGGGGATGCTTAAACCCGCCCCCGACCCGCTCTGCCATGCCTAGTTTTGAGTCTTTTTAGGAAGTTTCCGATTGCTTTAGTTGAGTTTTTGCAAATAAATAAATGGGTGAGCAAATGAGAGCAAAATGAAGAACAAGACGTCGAAACATGCCAAATCACCCTAACTAGACAACTTTGTGGTCATGCTATACTTTTTACAAAGGATATCAAAATGATTTCTTGGGGTGTAATCACTACGGACGTTTTAGTGAGGCGAAATGGGACAAGGGTTGAAGAATTGCAGGGGATCTAGTTACTAGAAGAAGCGTGATGTGTGCTATGAGCCACACGTCACACAGTAAGAAGGAAAATCATGATGTACAACTAGTGTCAATTACGCGACGCCTGCTTTGAGCCACACATCACCCCATCTTAAAGAATTGTGAAATGGATCGTTATTTCCTTGAATGCGATGCGCAGAAGCTGGCGCGCGTCGCACACTGACTGTTACAAATACTTAGGGTTTTCACGCCTATAAATATAAAGGACATGCCTCACTTAAAAAAACACGCTTGAACGACCAGAGAAAGGTGAAATTGCGATTTATGAAGGTTACCATTGATTGGAGGCGAACCGAGGCTTGGAACCGACTAATAATGATTACAATTCATTAGTTCTTTTCCATATACTTTTGTTTATGTTTAGAATAACATTAGTAGTCAAATTCTTAGGGTTAGGTCATGAAGATGACCCTTTTGTTTGAAAATGTAATCTATTGGTCTATTTGAATACAATCACTCTATTTATGTTTTCATTCACTTATAAGTTGTTCTTAATGATTTTTATGCGTCTACATATGTCCATGAAGATGATCGACTGTTGCAATTTCACTAGTTATTATATGTTATAACTACAATAATTATTCCTATTCAATTTCCTCCGATTAAACCTGTTCATGACGGTCGTCATGAGTTTACAAAAGTCCATGACTTAATATAATCTGACGATTAAACCACCGACATTGGTTGCCCGATTGTTTGTTTAAGTTTTAATTATTCTAGGTTTTTTTTTGTCAAGTAGTCTAGTGGCAAGAATTCATCTTTTTCAAAGTTAATAAGTGGGGTGTCCGGGGTTTAAACCCCGACCCTTGCATATAACAATGCATGTCCCTGCCAACTGAGTTATGCTCACGAGGACAATTATTCTAGGTTTATTAATAGGAAATAGTTATTATAGATTAGTAACAATTTTGTTGCGTATTCACTCCTTTGTGGAACCTAGTGAATTTTGGTGCACATTACATTAGAACTAAAACAAATATTACACGTATTACAAGAGCTAATTACAACAAGAATAAATGTTACATGACTATGTACCCAAAACAATGTTACATGACTAAAAAAACATGGATAAAAAACAACAAATTGTATATTTACAGAATGGTGTTATTATTGAATGGACAACAGTAAAAGTACTACTCCAAAATGAAAGGTTTCCTAAATTTCATGAATAAGTATTACTCCTACTACCTAAGTTTTTTTTTTGAATTGCAATATTGTTAGTACTATGTAACTAGATGCAATTCCCTATTTACAGAACATACAGCAAACAATACAGAAGTCAGAACAATAAGTCTCATTATAACTGCTCTAGTGGTCCAACTCCAACAACGTGAAAAGTGAGTGGTTTGTTATTGCTGAGTTTGCATTGGGATCAATGGCATCTGAATTTCAGTTATCATATTCATACATAGCTCTCACAAGGGGTCACCATCCACTCAGAGTGATCTTAAACTTCTGCATTAATTATCTCAGTGCTCAACTTCCTATAAATATAATATGTCACTTATTTTTTTAGGAAATTAACAAATAGTTGGGTATAAAAAAGAAATTAAATATTTCCAAATTTTATATCAACTTTAAGATTTTAGAAACAGTTATAATATGGTCCAAACTTTAGTTTATATAGTATACATAATTGGCTCAACATTCACACACGTTTCATGGTTAATTCTTTAACATTTTTTTAGAGGTTTTCCGTTTTCCTTTAATACATATTTAGGTGGCAATTGTAAAGTTACACACATTGAGTTACGTATACATAGCATTGGCCCATAATGGCTATATATAGCCACACATGCATAAGCAGTGGCTTGATTATATATATATTTTTGGCTTATTATAACAAAATTATTTTTTCCTTTTTCTGATTTGTTCTTTAGTGTAAAGTCGATAAAAGGTTTGGTTCTGAAGATTACAATCTTAACGTCAGAGTCACAAGATATGTCTGTTGCAATTGAGCCAAAGTGCCTAACACCACACAGTACCTGCCGGTTACACTGTAACATTGGCAATTGACGACATCATAGTAAATAGATGGAAAAATAGAAGAAAAAATAGGAAGAAAAAAAATCAAGATTATTCCTCAACAATTTTCTATTATGTTTGATGATATATACTTGTAGATTTATAATTACCAAAAAATTCAATTTAAGGAATTGAGTTCTTCTTCGTCATACAGTGAGATCTTAACCGTTGGATGAGATCATCTAGTCATCTTATCATTGTTTAATGACTAAGATCTCAACGTTTGCTGTGAATCTAGATCCGTAATTCGAAGATGCTTCCAAAATATACCTGAAATATAAAAAACTTAAAAAAACCCAAAAAATCAAAATAAAAAGTAGGGAGAGCACAAGTGCATTAATAAATTATGATCAAGTGCGGTTCTAAATTATGTTCAAATGAAGTGATTCATGTATCAAAAACTGAAACTAAAAAAAATTGACATGTGCATATGTGTGTGTAGAATTGAACGATATAGAAGGACATGATATATAAATAAGAGCAATTCATAGGAAAAAAACCAGATTATCATAGTGATTTTCCACGACCTTCTTGAATTGTGCTAATTGAAAAGAATTGAACGATATAGAAGGACATGATATATAAATAAAAACAATTCATAGAAGAAGAAAAAAACCAGATCATCATAGTGATTTTCCACGACCTTCTTGAATTGTGCTAATTGAAATTATGCTGCATTGAGAAACCATGCAATACAGTTCAAGAAAGCCGTGGAAAACCACTAAGAAGACCATCCATAAATTAATGAACTCTCTTCTATATGTGAAACACTTTTCTTATATAGAATACATAAGTGAGAGAGAGAGAGAAAGAAGTGAGGATGTGGGAGAGAGTGAATGAAGGAGTACATGGTTTGCCTAACTCTTGATGACAGCTTGAATATATATACATGTGATGTAAGGTAGGGTAACACCTTAATTAGACAATGCATAAAGATACACCTAATAGAACATATCATTTACATTTTTTTTTTAAGGAAGAACATATCATTTACACGGTATCGAACGATATTTGTATCGTAAAATTTTCATTTTTGAAATATTCATTACCTGCATAAAGGTAAATTACGGTGTTTGTAATTTGTAATAGTAAAATACCAATGTTTATTTACTTTTACAAAAGTTTTTAATGTTTATTTCCTATAGATTAATTTTAGTGGAGATAATCTTATATAAACATTAAAATAGATTAGTTTTAGTGGAGATAATCTTATTATTATTATTATTATTATTTTTCTTTCAGGTAGTTTAGTGGTTAGAATTCACATATTTTTAAGGTAAATAAGTGGAGTATCCGTCCTTTCAAAAAAAAAATTGAGGTGTCCGTGTGATTCGAACCTCGGACCCTACGTATAACAATGCTTGTTCCTGTCAAATAAACTATGCTCACGGGGACGTGGAGATAATCTTATTAAATATACACATGGATTCTAGAAAAGTTTTAACAGTTCATTATAGAGAACCAAATACTCCTTTCGATTCTTTTTATTAGAAACAAAACACACAAATAACATAGACAAAGGAAACACTTTGAAATTAGTTATTTTCATTTAATACTCATATAAATATAAATTTATTCTTTGAATGCCCCTATATTAATTATCTTGATTACAACAACTTATATATTTTAATATTCTCTTTCATAATAAATAAGAGTACAAATGAAATTTAACTTCTAATATATTTGAAAATTGGTCGAAGTTTCTTATAAAAATGACCAAACAATTTGAAGATTTTGTTTCTTATAAAAAGGACCGGAGTTAAAAAAAACTCATGTATCTTGAAGATTTTATATTATCTTGAATAATCACTCCATTGCAACTCAAAATAACATTCCATTCAGAATGATCTACAGGGAGAAAAACTCATGTATCTTTTTTTTTTATCGATCAAAGCAATAAAATATAAAAGACAGGAGAAGCCTGAACCAATACAATAGAAATACATAGAGCAAAACTTAAGAAAAGAGGAACCGGAGCTATCTCAAGAAAGGAAAGGGCCTAATGAAACAGGTGTCATGTATCTTGAAATGAAATATAAATAAAAATTAACACTTCTTAACATATTTAGTGATATTATCTTATATACCCCTCATTTTTGCTTCTGTTACCAAAAAAATCTTATATACCCCCCCTCATTCACCATATTTTTTGAGAGATCCATTCCAATTTTTTTATTTTTTTTAAAAATGTAACTGTGTTTTAATTATACGTGACATATTCTTTTAGACTATTTTAGGTTATTACATAGCATATTTTTTGAGAGATCCTTAACTTATTTCTTTTTTTTTTTTTTAAATTTTAAAATGTAACTGTGTTTAATTATACGTGACGTATTCTTTTAGACTATTTTAGATTATGACATACAAAACAATTAGTCTGTCAAAAAAAACATACAAAACAATTAGGAATAAATGGATCATTTATGTGAAATAAATAAGTTACCTACCAAATAAATTAATGATCATATTGTCTATCGTAACTTACAAATAAATGATTCACTGATTTCATAGATTAAAGCCACCTGTTAAGAAAGAATTCAAATTTTTTTGGTGACGTGTTCTCTGATTTTTGAAGCTTATTTTTTTGATACTTAGATTTTTGAGGCTTAACACCAACATATAAAACATAATTTATCATTTTAATTTTCTTTGAGGGGAAACACATAGTTTATATAGTTTATGATTTTTTCCTTCTTAAAATAACGCAAAATTTATCTTAAATATTTTCAAATTAATCTACTTAAAATAAAATTAGTAATACATTAAGAATAACTTTCCCTCAAAAAAAAGGTAAGAATCACTTTCATGTTAGTAAAAAAAGTAATGACTTCAATGATGTAAAATTAGAATAAATCTGTTTCATGTAAAACTTCTAATAATTTTTTTTTTTCTAAAACATTCTAATTAAACTTCTAGTTAAGAATGACTTTCTCTCACTCATGTTTTTTTGTCTCACCTCTCTCGCTTACTCTTGCTCTCTCTTTCTCTCTCGCCTGCTTGAAGAACCCTCGCAATCATATTCTGCATATATGTAACCTTTTTTTAGAGGATATATGTATCTTTTATTATGTCGTATGTTTTATGACCTAACTGATTTTTTTTTTGATAAGACCTAACTGATTCTTCATTTGCATTTGTGTTTCTTTCTTAATCATTAATTGTTATTTTTAGGGTTAGATAGTATATACCATTGTATAAAGATAACTCCGTTCATGACCTAACTGATTTTTTTTTATAAGACCTAACTGATTCTTCATTTGCATTTGCGTTTCTTTCTTAATCATTAATTGTTATTTTTAGGGTTAGATAGTATATAGATAACTCTAAAAATAATTATCACAACAATCAATTTTAATGAAGTATTTTTTGATAAATTTATCCAGGGCCAGCCCTAAGATTTAGGATGTCCTGGACGAAACAATAAAAGTGTTCCTTTTTAATTATTCCAATTGCTTTCTTCTTACAATTTTTATTGCAAAAGATTCATTTATAATTAAAGTTTGCTAAAGTATATTCTCAATATAATTAATCAAACCGAATTTAAAATATATATCTATATAATACTAACTATTGAGTAAAAATAATAATTTTATTGCCCCTAAAATAATGATGCCCTGGGCTGCCTCCCCTCCCGCTCTCCGGGCCACTCCTGAATTTATCCTTAACAACCTAATTTCTCATGTACCGGCCAAATTGTACACTTTTGACTAGTCTTCTAGCTTATTCCCATACTAATCCAAAGATTAACGTGTAATCACTTCATCCTAAATTATTGAGTGAAAACTAAATTTAGTTCCTCACAATTTACTCCCGTGTTAATTAGGTTGTTGGACAAAATAAACCTAAATTAGTCTTTGACATTTTTATACCGAGAACAATTAGTTTGTAAAATGCTGGAGACTAATTTTAGTTTATTTTCATACTGACATTTTCAGTTTATTTTTGATAGATAGACGAAATGACAATAATCATTAAAATTTACACACATTAGTGGAGGAGTCGGGGTTTAACCCCTATCATGATGTTTGATTTAACAATTTTTATATTTTTACGAGTTGAGCTATGAGTTGTCACCGAATTTCCCAAAATTTGAGTTTAAAAAAAATCCTCAATATGTCACCAAATTCATCCATACAACAACTATATTCAAAGTTAATTCAGTAAATGTTCGATTTTTTTTTGGAGGGCTCATATAATTTTACACTTAATTATGAGTTTTTTTTAATAAAAATTACACCTTATCATATATATATTTTTCATTTTTATTTTAGAGTGAAAACCCATTTTAGTTCCTAAGAAAAATCGAAAGACCCAATTTAATCCCAAAGAAAAGTAAACCAGAACAATTTTGTCCATACCTTCTTTATTATTGGGTATTTTTTTAACAGCAAAATTTTATTAATAACCAAGCCGGAACAACTCAAGATGAGTCGTGACGGGAGAAAGAACAAAAACAACCAGCAAAAATAGAACAAACAAAAGGGCAGATCACGTTTCACACAAACTACGTAGACATACCCGCACACTAAAAAACAGACAACCAACACATAACAACAAAACATCGGGGCGACAAAACACGAAAATAACATCGGCCTGCCCACCCAAGCAACATAAAACCACCACACTAAACACCCTAGTCTACCTCAATAAACAATCCCTAAGATTCCAACACCACATGTAATACAAACATGACACACTTTTCAAACTAAGACTCCAATGCCACAATAAGACTTTATTTTTTCCAACATTTCGTCAACCTCCTTGACATTATCATTAAAGATAAATATATAATCAGTCATGTCCTTCGAAATCACCTAAATTTCCGTGTGCCAAATTAACCAATAGCCACACCTAAGCTTTATAGGACTCGACTCAGCAGTCCAACATTTCAAATGCATGAACAAATTCCAAGGGGTAATGAAGTTTATTTGGAGCCAATTCAGCACCTTCAACCACACATTTGAAATCAAATCACAATGCAAAAAAAAAAGAAGACGAGTTGGAGTCTCTCCCACACCGCCACAAAGAACAATGTTAGCTAAGGTATCCGCATTCAACACTCGTCTATACGCGAGGTTTACGCATGTTGGAATATGATCTAAGAGCAACGTCGATAAGAAGGCAACCACCTTAGGCGGAGCCAGTTATTCCAAATGCACCTAAGCACAACTTTCTCTGAATCCCTCACAACGCAATCAAACAAACGCACTTTGGCCGGGAGGTAAATAATGTATGGTCAAGAATTGTTCCAATTCAGGAATCGAACTTGAGTTTTCCCAAACACCCATCATTGGTGAAGTTGATTAGCCAATTGAGTCCAATCACTTGGCTAATGAACTTAGAATTTTATCGGTTGTGTATTACGTTGAATTTTAACAAATTAGTTTTGTAGTTTTTGTTTTGTTTTGATGAGTTTTTTTTAGTTGAAAGAAGCTCAACAATAATAATAGGCTAGTTTTACCCCTTAAACTAACATACAATTATCTATTGTTTTTTTTGAAGGAATATAATTATCTTTTTTTTTTTTTTTTACAAATAATTATCTATTATTTGTTATCTCGATGTTATATTTGTATTTTTCTACCTTCGAAAACTTATTACTAAATTTTAAATGTAAATTTCTGCGTCCTCGTGAACTTAACTCAGTTGATAGGAACAATGCATAATATAGGTAAGGTCCGGGGTTCCAACCCCTACCACCACCAAAAAAATTTGAATTTCTACATCCGAAAACCTCTATTTTAAGACGTTGTATTTGGATTTTATGTTAAAAAACAATTTCTAGATGTTATGTTTGAATTTTTCACATACAAATATTGAATTGATATTTAGATTTTCTAGAATACATTTACTTTTTTGACGATTGGATTGTTTGAATTTTTTTCCTTAAAATCAAACATTTTTTTTTTGTTGTTATTGGCGGCCAAAATTCCACAAACTTGGCAATTTACATGATCTGCTACAATTATTCTGTTAAAAAAAATTGACCTGCTCCAGTTATCACAACACCAATAAATCCATTTTTACATATGCATTGCACAAATTTAAGTACGATGACAAGTGCAATAATCAAATGAAAGTTCGCCAAATTTATTTATTAAAATTAAAACAACAAAATTTCTAGATGAGGCAAACAGGCTTACCCCATTTATTAAAATAACACACATCTCACACCAAAATAGATATAGTGCATATTTGATTTGATGGTGAATTTAACATAATCACAATGAGACATTGTGATTTTGACAAAAACGACACGTCAAAACTTCAACAAAATTATAGTATTACTATAATTTCGTTAAAGCCACTGTAATTTCAATCATGCACATAAACATTACGTAAAATAAAAACGATAATGAAAGTAGTTGTAAACATAAGTACTGGTGTGGCTTGAACCTTTCACATGAAACTCTATGAACATTGGAAACCATTAGGAACCGATTTTTCACAAGCACTAAGTAGGAGACTAAGTGTGACAGGCACATTCAAGTTGATACCAAGAACATTAGCCTTAATAGCGGTACAAAGACAAACTGCTGCGTCCAAATCAGCCAAACCTTGAATCAATGTACAACACTTGCTTGAAGCAGGACTTCCAACAATAACATTAACAAGTCCTAGAACATCAGCGCAAACACCTAGCTTTAATGTGTCACTAGGACATTTTTGTGATGTTGAAGGACTAGGAGGACTAGACTTGGGTGTTGTTGGAGGTGGAGTAGTAGCCTTAGGTGGAGGGCTAGCCATAGGTGTTGAAGGAGGTGGAGTACTAGCCTTAGGTGGAGGGCTAGCCTTAGGTGTTGTTGAAGGTGGTGGAGGACATGCCTTTGGTGTTGTTGAAGGTGGAGGAGGGCTTGTTGGAGTAGGTTTGTATGAAACGGAAGCATGTGAAAATGTTAAATAAGCTAGGAGAGAAAATAATATCATTATTGAACTAAGCTTGTTGGAAGCCATTGTTAAGAAAATAGTATATTGTTTTTGTTTGTTTTGATGTTGAATGAAGAATGATCAACTCGACCGATTTTATAGGCAAAGTTGTGAGGTTAAGTCGTGTGGAGGTCTAATTGAGTGGAAGAGAGTTTGGTATTGATAACGTTTTACTTGGACTTTCGTAAGCTTGTGTAAAAATGGTTTCATATCTTAGTAGTTTTTTTTTTGTTGACTAAAATACCTTAGTGGTTGTTTTTTATTTTTAAACAATCAATTTCTACTACGTATATAGTTAGTCGTTATATTTGTGATATTAATGCGTATATCTAAAACTGTTGAAAAAAGTGTGTTGATAGCATTACTCTTGTCAATGGTGTTAATATTTTTTTTGTTCAATGTTAATTTGTTTATTTTACTAAACCCTATTGCAATCTAGAATGTCACTAAAAATAGCTCAGAACTTATGTGGTCAAAATAAAAATAAAAATGTTCTTTTCAATATATTTTTTTCTTTGCTTCTTTTTCTTTCGAAATGAACCAAGTACACACCACAACAAGATACAAAATCGAACAACACCGCACAAGACGACGAACAACACAACGCCGCACTCAGACGACGAATCACGAAAAAAACTTAAAAGAAAAAACTTGATATATGTGGAAGTCACTTATTTAGATTGAAAGAAAGAGGAAAAAGTTGCAAATGAGTGATTCTAAGTCAAAAAAATGACTTAAAACCATCATTTCTCGTTGAGTGAAAGAGAAAGTGAATTTAGAGAGAAGTTATAATTCTCACTAAAAAACTAGGCTTGGTGAAAATTGACCTAGGGCTAAGTTGTTGTTTTTTTTTGACAGAACCTAGGGCTAAGTTGTTGTTTTTTTTTGACAGAACCTAGGCCTAAGTTGTTATTTGACTTGAATTTGTTTTTAGGGCCAACTTGTTATTAGAGGCAATTTCCAATTTAATACAAAGCTTATTTTTTTTTATCACTTGTGATGAAATATATAAATTTTTAAAATTCTGCTCGAAAATAAACAAGTATATGAGGTTTTCACTAAAATCATGTTTGAATTTTTTTAGAGGGGCACCGGTTAAGGAAGCAAATATAGTTATTTTTGTATTGAAAATTGTGTAATCAATTTCTTAAAAGTTAAAAAAGTGTTATTTTTAATTTAAATTTCCCTTTTTTTGATTCCTTATAACCAGGGCCCCGAAGGCACCAGTTAACATGACCCACTTTTCTAAAATGAATTTTTTTATCGATTAATGACAATGGAAAACAATACACAATTCAAAAATAATTCCTACATTTTGGGATCTAGTACAAGTGTTACTAGCCCCACCATCCAAAAAATTAGGAATTCTTATCTTCCACTTTCCTAGTCAAATAATCTATTGAATTTACAAACCACTCTTAAAAAAGATAAGGTGCACCTTAATGCTTCCCCAAAAACTATTACCACGGGATATTTTTGACCACACCTACAAACTCTAAAGTTGACAATACTTTTTGAGAAAAAAAAACGAGATCATTTTACGCCTTCTAAATTGACCGCAAAGTTGTGTGCCAAATAAATATCAATCCCTTTAAGATCTTCTTGTAATGGACAAAAAAACAACAATTTTTCAAGAGAGCAAAAAATATTTCCCGTTTGCACCATTGAAACACCTAGCCGGTGGAAGATTTCGTACCAATTAAACTCTACTTACAAACTCGCAAGTGACAAACAAATAGTCTTCCGACTCCGCCACTTCCAAGCACCGTTGGCAACCAGACTTGCCACCACCAATGAGCATACCTCGTTTGGCTCAGTTTGCTCTCGTTGGGAGCCTTCGATGCAACAATTGTCAAAAAACGACTATGACATTTGACGACGCGTAGCTCTCCCAAAATTTTGTTTAATTAATAAGAGACGAAATCAATTTCAATACTTTCCATCGTAAAGTCAAATAAATATATTAACAATTTAAAAGTTAAGGTTTCTGTAAGAAGATCAAGAAAAGGGTAGAGAAACGAACATAGTTAGATAAGTACAAGGAATTACATACATGGCGACAAGTTGTATTTTTTGACAAAATACAAGCTGTGATTGGAATATTTTGCAAGTTGTTTGCAATTTCAGACCATTACTAGGTTGTTAACATGAATTATGGAAATCAAAGTAAGCAATTTTGGGAGTGACCCATGCATAAACACACATGCCTACAATATTTGTGTCGGCAAGGTTCAGATTGCAGCGACTATATGGCAAGGTCAGCATCCTTTAGAGGGTGATAGATGAAGATCTAAGAGTCAATATAATGTAAATATGATTTGATTATTATTAAAACAAAATTGACCACAATTAACTTGCATAAGGTCGGCAGATAAATCAGTTTGTGAGTTGAGGAACACCCAAAGAGGTTTAGGGATCAAACTTTGTAAACTAACATAAATTACTAATTTACTAATGTTTGTCCATGCACACAATACTCGATCAATTTCGATTATAAGTCACTTTGCAAAAATTAATTTGTATTAAATTATAAGTTATTTTACAATCTCAATCAAACGTTGCTGCTTATTTTTCAATCATATTGCAATTTCTTAGTTATTATCCTCTCTTCTTCAATTTCTTTCAATTTATCATTCTTATATCATTAACGAAGAATAATTTTGTAAACTAATTCATAATTTCTTTTTTTTTTTCATACATAATTAACTACATTGCTTAATTTGTATGAAATATCGAAAAATAACTTAATATAGAATTGTGGCCTGGTGTGGTAATTTTGTAAACTAATTCATAATTTCTCTTTTTCATAGATAATTAACTACATTCTTTAACTTGTAATAAAGAGTAGGAGCATTTTGGACATTCTCTCTTATTTATTAAAACTTACTTAACCATATATATATATATATATTGACTCTTTAATTAAGCAAAATTACACTTTTAGTCCCTTAACTTAATTTCAGGTAACAGTTTGGTCCTTTATCTTTTTTTCATTTCAATTTGGTCCTTTTTGTCCATTTTCATATACATTTTCAAGCTTCAAATCTAATATTTTTATGAAACATAGACGAGGATCATATATTTGAAGACTGAAAGACCATAAGAAAATAAAATCATGAATTTTAAACTTTCGTTTATATTTCATTCTCTATGAAGCATATATAGTAATCAAAACTATAGTTGACACTTACAATAATGAGAACAAAAAATAGAGGAGAAGTGTATAAGAAACTTTATTTTATTAAATTATTACCTCTGTTCTTATAAATAAGCCTATTTTACAAAATTTTGTTGTCTAATTATTAGAGATGTACATGAGTTGAGTCTAATTTTATTGATTTTGTTCAAAATCAAAACGTGCGGTATTCAACACACAATACCTCATTTTTACTAAAAAACACATAATACCTCTTTCGGATTGAACTCAAGATAGAAAGTACAAAAGTTCAATCAATGAACCTCTAAGAAAGTTTCCATCCCTCTTATGTATCTTTTGTTCCGTTTGTATATATGTACAAAACTTCGGATATATACAAACGGAACAAAAGATACATAAGCCACAAAAATCAAAACATGCTGCAGAGTAGAGTTAAAAAGAAACATAAGGCACACTTATGATCTAAATGTGGCAAAAATACCAAGTAATATGGTGGTTCAAACATTATAGAATATAATCTATAATATCCTATTGTATTAAAAAAAATCGAATGGGAAATTATCATAGTATCATAATAGATAATTATCATATAACACCATAGATTAAACTGATGGTTTAAATGAAATTACAATTAAGGTTTTAAATTACGGTCGTGGTTACTTTTTATTCTTAATAAAAAGTAGTCTTTTTTTTTCTTAATAAAAATTACAAGACAAACAATAATGTCAAAGATACAATTATTAGACAAATGATGATATTAACTTTAAATATTAAAATCTTGATGTTACGGATAATGCGTTACAGGTCGTTGCGTTGTGAATTAATCATAACATTTCACAATTACCCTCACGAGTTACTCTCACTCACCCCACTTTATTCTTTCTAGGTTCTACTTTCTCACTTCTTTTCCATCGTCAGAGCATTGAAGCAAGCAACCATGAATTCATAAACACCAAAAATCTCATCTCTAAAGAACGAACTGACAACCATATTCACACAAAGATACACTCAACTCAAAGTTCCAACTTTTTTTTCTCTCTAAAATCACATTTCATCCATGTTACACACATACAAAACAACAACAAAATTAAGAGAGTATGAGTGGAGGAGAAGAGATCTGAAAATTGAAAGAGTAATGAAGTTGTAAATAAAGAGGAGGTGATGACTGGGATCTGGAAATTATGTTCTTTTTTCGCAGCTGTAACAGTCGGTTGTGGCCAAAACGTCGTGTCACGGCCTTAACAGCTTTATGTAACAACGTTTTTCTGTGATTTTTCTTCCCGACGTTAAAATGGCCAATAACAGTATCGCCGCCTGCCTATACCGTTTTGTAATGGCCTTTATCGTGGCAACTCCCAATTTGTCAAAACCTTCCTACAACAATATATCATGTCTTCGGAGACATGATATATTCACATATTAATTTCCAAGACATATTTTATGCTGGAGCATACCCGAAAACAACAGTGTACACTTTGCAACTCTTATTTTAAGAAAACATTCAGCAAAAACTCAATTTTTATATAAGGATATATAAATCAAAGCATGATCATATTGTTTTGATAGTTGCAACAAAAACTTCATTTGCCCAGTAATTTGACTGAACTCATGACAGATGACACTTAACAGAGAAGCCAAAAACTCACTCCCATAATGTATTTACTTGATTCATTTCAGATAAGAGCAGATCACAGTGTAATCCATGCAAGTTTTTTTTTTTTTTTCCCGCAAGAATATTGTAGATTTGTCTTATTTTTACGTTCCGATTATTAACAAATACTTTGAGAGTACATGTCACGACTCACGTTGGTGTATATGTCGGGGTTTCATAATCCAAATACCTTCCTCTATTTAAAATAGCAGGCTTTAGCTACAAAGTGAAACCCTAGCGTGAAGCCAATGCTTCCGCAAGAAAAGGTTCTTCAATACCTTCATGGTTCCGGTTTGGTGATGCTATGTGCTCACCATTATAGAATCACAAACGATGCAAGCGATGCCTCAGAATGTGTTACGAGATCGGAGAGGAGAATATGTTTCGATTGGATTTCGGTGGACACTCAACTAGGTAATTATAAGTTGTGGACTACGTTGAATTTTAGACCCGTTTTAATGCGCATGATATGAAAAAGATATAGTATAAAACATGATAATGATAGGATATAAACAAAATAACAATTATCAAATCATTTGTTTGATGCAGAAAATATAATAAACATAATAACAATATTTTATTATATCATATTTCGTGTACACATTTCATAATGTTACGATAAGATATATATTATATTTAAATAACAAGTTTATCCTTTTTTTTTTTGAGAAAAAATAAACAAGTTTATCCTTGTAAAATAGTTACATTTTTTTTAAAAATATTTTGTAATATTTTAAAATTTCGAAAATTAATAAATAATAAAATTTTTAATTAAATGATTTAAAATTTATAAAAAAAATGTTGAAACTATTAAATTATTATTATTTTTTTAAGAAAAAATCATGAGTAATTAAATAATTAAACAATATATATTAGATAAGCTGAAAATGATATGCAATATATTAAATGTAAATTATACATAAGCCCTTGAATATTTTATTTAATTTGTTAAAAAATTTAAATTAATAATCAAATTTGATGTAATTTTAATAATTAATTTACTTTTAAATATTCTAATTTTAATAGATTTTAGATTTAGGGTATTTAAATTTATTAGATTTTAGATTTAGGGTATGTAAATTACATAATTACCATTGTGACAAAATAATATATATTTTAAAAATTAATTATTAATATTTCAAATTTGATATGAAATTAGTTTTAAATTATATTTTATCGGGTTTATTTTTTTATTTTTAGTTATATAGTATGTGGGTAAATCCTTAAATTATTTTATTATCTTTTCATGTTGGTTTCTAACCGAACTCGTACTTAGGATAAGAATTTTAACTAATGAAGCAATATAGGATAAGATTTAAGATCAACTAGTCATATCATGTGTCATCAAACACTGAAAGGAGGGATAATTGTTCTATTTTTTTTTTTGAACAAGCTAAAATGAAATTTATATAACCACCAAAAGAGTCAACCAACACAAGGTGTGCTTAGGAAGACATTAAAGATTCAAGTACAATCCAAAAAAAAGAGAGAAAAACAAGAACCAAAGGAAAATTAAGTTACATCACAGAGGCACATAAAATGGTTTTGCCTCCAATCATTATAGTGTAAATCAAAGAAGACAAACTTCGATTTAAACCACCAAAAAATTGTAAGCTTAACATGTTCACATCTTATATCTTGACCATCAAATGGGAGTGAAGTAACTTTAAACTTTTTGTTTTGTTTTGATGTGCTATAACACCTATAAAATCAACACATTTAATATATTTTTTTATTGGCGGGCAAATTCCACTAATTTTGCAATTAACATGATCTACTCAACCAATTATGGATTGGTTCAAGTGGTAAGAGAGTTGATGTTCTTAAGCATGTGGTCAAGAGTTTGAATCTTGTTCATGTGTATAAAAAAAATCTGTTGGAAGAGAACACAATTTTTGTGTTCCACAAGTTTCTTAACAAAGATTATTCAATTCTAAACGGCGGAGGAGACTTCATACAAATGTTATAGTAAAAAAAAATGATGTGCTCCAAAAAATTGACCTGCTCTAATTACCGCAGCTCAAATAAACCCAATTTTTTAATCAAATAATACATGCATTGAACAAATTTAAGCATGACAAGTACAATCATCAAATGAAAAGTTGGCCAAATTTATTCATTGAAATTAAAAGAACACAGTTGCTAGATGAGGCAAACATGCTTACCCCATTTATTAAAATGACATACATTCCACACCAAAATAGATATAGTGCATATTTGAAATGATGGTGAATTTAGTTGAATCACGGTGATACACCGTGATTTTGACAAAAGCCACGCATTCAAAATCCAACAAAATTATATACTATAATTTCGTGAAAGTCAATCGTGCACATAAACAAGAAGCAAAATAAAAACAACAATGAAAGTAGTAGTAACATAAGTACTAGTATGGCTTGAACCTTTCACATGAAACTCTATGAACATTGGAAACCATTAGGAACAGATTTTTCACAAGCACTAAGTAGGAGACTAAGTGTGACAGGCACATTCAAGTTGATACCAAGAACATTAGCCTTAATAGCGGTACAAAGACAAACTGCTGCGTCCAAATCAGCCAAACCTTGAATCAATGTACAACACTTGCTTGAAGCAGGACTTCCAACAATAACATTAACAAGTCCTAGAACATCAGCACAAACACCTAGCTTTAATGTGTCACTAGGGCATTTTTGTGATGTTGAAGGAGTAGGAGGACTAGACTTAGGTGTTGTCGAAGGTGGTGGAGTACTAGCTTTAGGTGGAGGGCTAGCCATAGGTGTTGTTGAAGGTGGAGTACTAGCCTTAGGTGGAGGGCTAGCCTTAGGTGTTGTTGAAGGTGGAGGAGGACTTGTTGGAGTTGGTTTGCATGAACCACAAGCATCTGAAAATGTTGAATAAGCAAGGAGAGAAAATAAAATAATTAGTGCACTATGCTTGTTGGAAGCCATTCTTAAGAAATGTGTACACTAATATTTGTTTTGTATGTTTTGATGTTGAATGAAAGAATGAGAACTTGACCCATTTTATAGGCAAAGTTTTGAGGTTCAATCCTAGGAGGTCTGAAGTGGAAGAGAGTTTGGTATTGATAACGTTTCACATGGACTTTTGTAAGCTAGCTTGTGTAAAAATGGTTTCATATCTTAATGGTTTTTTTTAATAAAATATCTTAGTGGTTGTTTTTATTTTTAAACAATCTTAGCGGTGATGTTAATGTGTATATTCAAATATGCAATTTCTCACTTGTTTGTCCTCGCCATGAAAATAGTTTTTGACATGTTTGTTGGTGGTGGTATTCTAAAGAAACTCTTTTCAACACTCTATCAGTGTATGACTCACCACTTTAAATGGAATCAATTTCTTAAGAGTGAGACCACCTTTATTTAAGTCAATAAAAAAGAGAAAGTTGAAAAGAGTGTGTTAATAACACTACTCTTGATGGTGTTAATTTGTGTTTTCTGTTCAAGGTTATTTTGTTTATTTTACCAAACCATATTGCGATCTAGAATGTCAATAAAATATTAATCCATCAAAATTCTATCAAGTATCTGAAGGTGAGAAAAACCACAAGAAGGGGAGGGGGGGCTGAATTGTGTTTTCAAAAACTTCTTTCTTACGTTCTGAAGAACTGTTCCCAGATTCAGAGTCTGAAATAGTTCAGAGTCTGATTTGAGTTCAGAGTCTTAGTGCAGCGGATAATAGTAAGAGAACAGAGAAAGAAAGAACACAAGCAATTATACAGGTTCCTTCCACAAACCGGATGTAGTCCTGTCCCCCTTGCACTTCCAAGGAGAGTTCCACTAAAATGTAACGTCGGATTACAAGTTGCTCAATCACACAAGAAAGAGACTTCTCAATGCTCAAGGACAACTCCAAGAGACTTTTATGCTCAATCACACAAGAAAGAGACTTCTATGCTCAAGGACAACTCCAAGAGACTTCCTTTGCTCAATCACAACTGAAAGAGACTTCTCTTAACAATTACAAATAATTGAATGAGGTTTTGAATACTTGATATACTATCAGAGGTATTCACAAAACAATACGAACAGAACATACTCTGTTTTTCTAGAGACTTGAGAATTCTAAGATATGAACTATTGTAAGAATTCTCTAAGTTGTTGATGTGTTTAAGTTTGCGACGTTTTGCACAGAGAGTATTGGCCTTTGCTTGTTGTATTCTATTGTTGTGTTATATTCTTCAAGTCTTTATCCCTATTTATAGAGGATTTG
>Ga0315915_1004156_pt1 | contig 18292 bp, 18 predicted proteins | sample MpolbnodulesMG_FD_207738 | JGI IMG/M metagenome (GOLD analysis project Ga0315915, IMG submission 207738) | Medicago polymorpha root nodule microbial communities from Los Angeles, California, United States - branched nodules | ecosystem: Host-associated > Plants > Roots > Nodule | place: USA...
TTGTGTACACTTAAAATCAGTTTATCCGTTTGGACAAGTGAAGGTACTGAATGAGAGTTAATGGAACATCGAGCTTAGGAAGATAAGAGAAGGTGAAAAACAATTTGAGAGAATGAAGAGAATCTCTCTGAATTGTGGACAATTGGGTCTCACCCCTCCTACTAGCTCTACACATTCATGTAATAAGCGTCCTTCACGTTTCATGATATTTGCTTCTTCATGGCTTCCAAATTATTCTTCTCTTAACAACACCTTCATTGCTTCTGCTTCTTCTTCCCTTGGTGGTTCAGGTCCTCACTCTTCTTCTATCTATACTTCACCATTGTTTGTTTATTTTTCTTATTGTTTTTTACTTTATTTTATGTTGTTATGTTATAGAGATAGCTTATATGTAACCATTTATATTATAAACGCATATGCTATAAGCACGACATTAAATTGTTTATCTAATTAGAGACTTGTATTACACTATTATGTTAGTTATTGTTCATGATGTTGGATTGAATCTCATTTGTTCAGAGCAGTTGTTGGATGTGGGATCAAAGAAGAAAAGGAAAGAGATAGCTGGAATAAATCAGGATGAATTAGTGGATCCAAAGCTATTAGCTGATCCAGATAGTTTTTTTTGTGACTTCAAAGGAGTGCATATACACCACAAGATATATGAATATGATTCTGAATCCAATTCCCAGACACAAATCAACAAGCTGTGTTTGCCTATGATTCTGTTACATGGATTCGGAGCCTCGGTTTTCTCTTGGAAAAATGTTCTGAAGCCTTTGGCTGAGGCTACATGTTCAAAAGTTTTAGCTTTTGATCGCCCAGCGTTTGGATTGACATCTAGGGTAAACTTAACTTCTGGAAATGGAGACACAAAACCTCTAAATGCATACTCCATGGCATTTTCAGTGCTTGCTACCTTGCATTTCTTTGATTTGTTAAAAGCTGAGAAGGCAATTTTAGTCGGGTATGTGAATATTCTATCTCCTGTTTTACTTAGTGCCTTTATTTTTCACCAAAGCATCTAGATGTGTAAATCTGATTATCCTCTGAATTTTACATTTACAGGCCAATGCTTTGATAGAACTGTACTATTTTAAAATCTAAGGATTTGTTTGTAGTGACTTATTTGATCTTCTTTACTGGCATAACAGCTGTATAAACTTGTAAGACTGTTTGAGAGAACTTATGTGAATAGCTCGTGACATGTCCATGACCATAAGTTGTTTTCATACTCTCCAGGATAGCTTATGAAAACAACTGATAGCTTATATGAAAAATGTTTGACTTTGTTTTGAGAAATAACTAATACATAAGCACCTATATGATAAACACCTTTTTCAACTTAACCTTCTTCTCCATTGAAATCAGATGTTAAAACTGTATAATTGGTGATATAACCAATTGAAGGAGTTATATTCTAATATGCCTCTACATTGTAGTCCCTTTTCTTAGAAGTTTCCAAAATGATATGTCAGGCACTCAGCTGGTTCGCTTGTAGCAGTTAACACATATTTCGAAGCCCCTGAACGGGTTGCTGCTCTAATCCTAATTGCCCCGGCAATTTTTGCTCCACTTGGTACACCCAATTTTTTTAAAGAATCAGGAGAAGATAACCAAAGGAAAGAAGACAGCAGTTCTACCACACAAAATCCAATTGTTGGACTTTACAAGTTGCTGTCCAAGATTACCAAGTACATTGTAAAGGCAATAACAGAGATGATGAAGCCGATGATAAATATACTCAACTCTCTATATAAGAAGCTGTTATCATCTATTCTGCGTTCTTCCCCTGCGATAATGCTGGTAATACACTTGTTCATGTAATACTATATAATCTTTGTTCCAGTTACATATCATTATTGGAAAATATAACAATCCAAAATAAACATGGAATTATTAGCTCAAATACGATTACATTGAACTCACGAAAACCTTTTCATCGAATCAATGTTCCTTAAAATTCCTTTTCTTCAAGTCCATACATATAGTCAACTACGTGAGGAAAAATATGGTTAGATTGCTTCTTGTGGATACACTTTTATGCATTTTAACTTCTTTCTTTAATTGACTGCAATTCTTAAGCTGACACTATCTATAATTTGTCATGACCACTGGACTGATGGCCCTTTCATCATATGAATCTCAGGTAAGAATGGCAATTGATAAGTTTGGTGCTGCTGCAGTTCGAAATTCATGGTATGATCCAAAACAGGTCTCTGAGCATGTCCTTAGTGGTTATACAAAGGTAATGTAATCTGACAAAAAATTCCTATTTTCATATTCTGTAACTATATTCTTTCTTTTATTTTCATCATAATTCTCAAATAGTCTGTGCTTACTGTGTGTTATCATTGAATGCAGCCATTGAGGGTTAAGGATTGGGATAGGGCACTGGTAGAATTCACTGCTGCAATGCTTCTGGACGAGGAATCTAATACAAAGCCAGAACTTTCTAAAAGACTTAATGAAATATCTTGTCCTGGTGATTACACTGACCCTTAATGAAATATCTTTTATGCTGTGTAAAGGTCTAAATCGCTTCATAGCCTCGAGTTGAACCTTGATCATAATTGGTGATATTGTTTGACTGTGCAGTTCTGATTGTAACCGGTGATAGTGATCGACTAGTTCCTTCATGGAATGCTGAGAGACTTTCAAGAGTCATACCAGGAGCATCATTTGAAGTAATTAAGCAATGTGGCCATTTGCCACATGAAGAAAAGATGGAGGAGTTTCTTTCAATTGTTGAAAACTTTCTAAGGAGACTAGTAGGTGATTCAAACAAACAAGATCTACAACCCGTAACATGAACTTTGTACAAGTCAGCCTTCCCATTTTACTTCACAGAAAATCCATCCATATAATACAGGAAGACACTAATACAATTGATTAGATGGATTAAGATCATCTAAAGCTTTATTGATACATAATCATTAAATTCATCAGGCATGACGAGACCAGAAAATGGGAAGATTGGAAGTGGAAAAGTGCCTATAAACAACAAAATAAATTATATATTACGTTACATTACAGTGCTAGCCTTCTATAGTCCTTGAAGATATCTTCGTTATGTTAACCTGCCCGGATGATCTGTAACTCCATTTATAGCATAGGCCATGGGTCTATATCATAGAGGTATCAGATGTAGCTAGACAGCAAACTCTAAATTATGTATTCAATTTCTGGAAATGGATAGCTGCAGGGAGTGAGGTTGATTATCCAGTCATTCAATTTATTGAGTTGAAGTTTTTACGATATATATAATATACGAGCAAAATATATTTAAGGGCTTGATCTCATGCAGTTTTAAAACGACTGCAAATGATTCTGGTACATGATTTTGCTATTAAGCTACCTTTTCTTTTGTGCCAAAACTATTTGCACGGAACTATTGAATATAACAATTTTGAAAGAAAATATTGCAGATTTAATTTAGAAGTGGTAAATAACTTAGTGTTTCAGATCAATGACTGAATCTTTCAGCAGTTTCTTTCATAGAATTTCAATCTTAAGAATGTGGAATCATATACAATAGCCATAACTGGCTTGCTATACTGATTAGCTGCATATGAAATAATTTAAGCTGATTTTAATGCTTGGTTTTGGAAGGAGGATCGGTTTATATGTTAACAGTAGCATCTCCTAGGACCGCATGACATCAAATCCTGATAGGAAGTCATCACCAAAAATTGCAGTACCAGCTGCTAAAGCCTCAGTACTTATTTCCAGTACAACATCTGGAGGCACTGTTTGACCGGGTTCTTCCATGGATGGTGGTATGTTTGTGAAGCTTGGAGGTAAGCCATAACTTCTTGGCAGAAAAGTGGGAATATAACCAACATTAGACGGTGGGGATGGTGGAGGAGTTACAGTTCTGTGTGGTTGATAGCTTGGTCCAGCTGCTGCGTGGTAGCTGGGTTCACCCAAATATTGATCAGAATAGATTGTAGGGGTGAACGGCACCGAATAGGAGTCTAGCACGTTTTTGTTTTTATGATCTTCTGCCTGATGAATTGAATCCGGAGGCTGTTTTTGCGGGTAAGCTTGTCTTAATCCTTCTTCTGCAGTCTGGTGGGTATTGTCGCCATAATCTAATAGCCCTTTTCCTTCCTTGCTACCTGCTGTGAACCAACTTACAGCTTCAGACCATGATAAGAATATTTGAAAGAGCTAGAGTTTAAGTTAAATCAAACTTGTTAACTTCCTCCCAAATTATGCAACCATTTTATTAGTATATTGAAGCGTGAATCCTCAAGTTGGTTCCAGAAATTATAGAGCATTGAGAGGTTGATCTGTAAAATCAATAAAGAGGCAAATATGTCTCTAAAACAATAAATTGTTGATTATTTCATCCCAGACATTACATTATGTTGGCAAATATTTCAAATTAGTCTCTGAAGTTGAATACTTAAAACGACTAGTTCTTACAAAATTACTTGTGGATGTCAAACTTAAAAATTGTCCTTATGTCAATTTCTTGATTTTAGGAAGTGAAATGACAACACTCTACAATGTCAAGGACAAAAATGGACATTCGTAACGAAGGGAAACAGATGGGATACTAAATGCAGAAGAGGAGAAGCAATGGAGCAGAAAGGCAAAATTAGTTTTGTCCGGTTATGAAATAAGTGAATACCTGTGTGAGAACCCGGTTCTTTCTCATCGTCAGAAATATGAATCAAAATATCAATAAAACCTTTTGGTTTGCTGGATTTCCTTTTCCGTAATTGGTAGCTCCGAACCCCATCTTGCTTTGGTATTGACATCTCAGAATTCTTCATTTGCTTGTCAAGAAACTTTTTCAGACCAACTGTAGTTGAGCCATGAAGCTTTTCCTTGAAGAATATGGGGTCTATACTGTAAACTTCCACATTCAATGTCAAGTCTTGGATGTTTGGCATTGAGTCATCAACAGGAACGGCAAAATTAGTTCTCCAAACAGGATTTGCATTCCCAGAATCATCAATTTTGGTACAATATTTGCTGTTATCATCAATCCACCCAACAGCATACCAGTGACGCTTCCAAAGTGAAGTTGACTGCTGCAGTCCATGAGCAGATATCAAACAGAACTCGACCCATATAATCCCCATATAGGATGCAGAAAGAAATAGAAGAGTTGAAAGGATCTTGTATCCTTTAAGCTTCTTTAGACAAGGTTTACACAGAAAAAGAGATGTTGCTGTATTTTATAGGCTTCTTTTATTTGATATCAAATTCAGAAGAACCTTATACCTAAGCGTAGCTTCAGGGTCACCTTTCTGCCACATTGCCAATCTTTTCTTTCTCTGTTGAGTTTATCCTAGGAAGATAGGAATCTGATAAAGTTTTAAGCACAGATTTATTTGTTTTAATTATTTTGTTGGGGTTGCTTTTGGAGTTCATATGCTGATGTTTTATATAAAAGAACAATTTAACATCATTTTCTATAAAATATACTAGTTTAATGATAAAAACTTCTAGAATACTTGTGCGATGACACTGAATGATTTAGAATATCAATTTAGGATATACTCTGTACAAAAATGCATTCTTCAAGTAAAAGCAAGAATATTTCTCACATTTACAGTAAAAGCATGACAAAGAGAATCTTTTGACTACACATTTTCCCTGCTCAATTGAATATACACAAGCCAAGAATGACAAATAATGGCAACATTTAACCTCTTCTGGTTGCTTAAACAACAATTTTCTTTTTGCTAACTTTATACAGTGAAAATGACTCTATATTATCGTCCTTGAGGGTTCTTGAGTCTGTCAATCAGAGGCGGAACCAACAATAGCTTTCGGCCTGAAGGTGTTACGGTTTGCTCGCTTTCCTGGATTGTTCCTGAAACAGTTCTCGTGTACATCATGGTAGTAGAGTCCAAAATGTCACCACCAAATCCACAAGCCTTAAAAAACAACCTGAGAAAAAGTCGAGAACATCAATAACTGTTCACAAAGGGATAAAACTAGGCCCTGTAGAGGAATAATGAACAACCTCTCATCCTCTGAGCAAAGGGCTGCTATGTCATAGATGTCTCTATTTGTAAGAATTCTGCAAAATAGACCATATTAAGATATTTGGAAGTTTTTGTATTGATCTTTAACCAGAGATGGGAGGAACCCTTATACACAACCCTTTATATTTGTTTTTTTTAATTTGGTGAACAACCCTTTATATTCAACTCCTACAAGGTTTAATTTGACTTAGATTTCAAATTAAAAGCATCAATATAATTCCCAATATGACAGCTTTTATTGCATATTCAAATTCAAACACATAACAATGTTGCAACCTAGAGACCTATGTAGCACCAATGCTTCTAATTGACGGCGTTTAAGATGTCCGACACCGACACATGTGATTAAATTCAACTATTCTGATTTCTTAGATTATTACTAGTGTAAGTGTGTATTGGTGTCCGTGTTAATGCTTCATAGCAGAGACTGACGTGAGTGAGGGCAAACTAAGCAAACATCAAACCAAAACTCTATACCAACAAAAACTTTGTGAATGAGATTAGAATCTCATCAGCAAAAGGTTCAATCTGCTATGCTGCGTACTGAAAGTGAGTATCTAGTTCGGGAAACATGCATTGAATCATCACATAAGATAGGCAAAAGGTATTTCCATACCTCACAATTTTTTTAACAATCATTTTTCCGATTCCCATTCTCCTCAAGGATGGAATAACCTGCAAGACACTGAAGCATGTTGAATAATTCCCGTCAACTATGGGAAAACACAAAAGTCAGTGTCCTCGAATCAATGCCAAATATTGAAAAGGGGAAAAACAAAACATGTTTTTCATTAACAAGTACTATTAGATATAAGCCCTGTTTGGATAAGCAACTTACTTGCAGCTTATAGCACAAGCACTATAAGCTATTCTATAGCATAAGATAAATGAAAGTTAAATTATTTTTGTATAAGCTATAAGCTGTTTTCTATCTTGGATAACTTCTGAAAATAAGCTGAAAACAACTTATGAAAAATGTCATAAAGTTATTTTCATTAGTTCTCCCAAAAGGTAGATAAACTCAAATAAGTCAAACTAAACAGGCATATATTAGTTACAATAATTAGTTACACTTGTTAATTAAGTTAGAATAGTTGGTTATTCTAATTATGGTACAATTTCAGTTAAAATCCCAAAACTAAGAAAACGAAGAAACAAAATAATGATGAACATAAAAAGTATATTTCTTTTTGTTTGTTTTGAAAAATGTAGGCAAGTGTTACCATGACATCATAGATAGAAGCAGTGAGACCAAAATCAGAAACAGCACGACCAAACCCAATCAACAAATCCCGTTCAGGAGAAACAGGAGTGAAGAAATCAACAACAGAAGATAAAGATTTGTCTAAACCATCAACATGATGAGGTTTACAGAAGACAGAGACAAGAACATCACTATGAGAAAGAGCAATGCGAAGCTTGTTGATATCAACAGGTTCAGGAGTGTCAGAGATTTTGAGGTTGGGGAATCTGTTGAAAGAGTGGTTGCAAACTGAGCAGAGGTTTTGGAGATGGTGAGGATTAAGGTGGCGTGGGTTAGTGGAAATGAAAAGTGGGAGAAGGGGTGTGGATAGCGTTTTTTGTTTGTGTGTGGTTTTGGTGATTCTTCTTGTTCTTGTTCTTGTTTTTACCCATTTTAATTCCATTGATTTGGAAGCAAAAACTTCAACGGTGGCATGGTTATCCAAGTGTATGTGAGTGTAGGCTGCTGCAACTACTGTTGCCACCATTTTTGTCTGCAACCAACGACTTTCGATGGATGGATAAAACTGAGAATATATTTTCATAAAAAAATTAAATTTAAATTTAAATCTATTTTCAAAAATGGTAGTAAAAGAAAAAATTGTAAATATACATTCTTTTGTGTCTATTAGTTGAAGTTAAAAATGAAAACTATGAAGTAAATTGGACATTGATTTATACAAATATTATAGAACATCGTGAACATTCGTTAGATTTTGGACTAAGTCGAAGGAAATTAAATCTTAAATGGGCAAAGTTTTAGTCATCAAATAATTTTGCTCTTTTGGCCCCCACAGTTGCTCAAACCATTAGGCTCGTAATTTACCAAACGATATTTTTTGTGTCTAGAAGATCGGTAGATTACTATCCCTCAAAAAAAAAATATATCAGGAGATTACTACGAACGTTGCTTTTTAGAATTTTATGAGCAACTAGAGTCGTCATCCAATAGTACCTGACCCATAATTTGTATATTCGGTCGATCACCCTATTGCTCTGAATGAACGTTATAAAGGAGGGGCCAAGAAGAAAAAGAGAGGCAATCCATTTGACCTAAACACAACAAATAACCTAAGTACGACAAAGATCTTGGATGTTGTATATCGTTGGCAAAGGTCCTCGATTTTCTATACATCCTTCGGACACTGTTATAAACAAAAATCCATTTTTTAGATTAATTGAATAAATGATGTAGTATGTGGCTTAAAATATAGACCACATACATCCCTTATTCAATGAACCTAAAAATAGATTTTCGTTTATAATAGTGACCGAAGCATATATCCATAATGACAAAAGAAAAATGTATCTATAGAAAAAAGAATTATAGTAAAGGGAGAAACTCTTTTATATTGAAAAAGCATTAAACATTAACATGTACACAAACATAGACCAAAAGAAATCAAATGCTAGCGCATCAAAGTTGATGAAATGATTTCATCAGTTCTTCTGAATGAGAAGATACACACCATGTCCTGGTTCTACAATCATATTATATGCAGGAGAATGCTTATAACTAGGAGACAAAGAGAAGCTGAACTTGGAGACAATAAGGGCTAGCACAACCTTCAGTTCAACCATTGCAAAGTTCTTCCCCACGCACAACCGAGTGCCGATTCCAAATGGCACATACGCTTGTGGAAACTTGATAGCCTTAGAGACACCCTCACTGAACCTTTCTGGTTTAAACTCATTGGAATCTGGTCCCCAAATTTCAGGATCTCTGTGCAAAGTTGGGATAAGAGTCCATAAGCAAACACCTTTGGGAACATTAAGGTTTCCAATTTGGATATCTTCATATGCCTCCCTTGACACAAATGCTGCTGGTGGGTATAATCTTAGTACTTCTTGAATCACCATGGTCACCTGTAAGCAGTAATCTAATGGTCCATAAATTGTCCAAATGCCAAAATCAATTAAGGGTCTAATGATATATGCAGATGTTCAAGTGTTTCACATAGCTTATAAAAATAGCTTAGGGTTAGGGCATAACCATAAGGTAGAACTAATATTGGAAATGCATTGTGTTCTTATGGTCATTCACAAATTATTTCTAATAGCTCTATGTAAGTTTCACAATATATGCACTTGTTTAAGAGTCTGTTTGGAATATAGATCATTTAAGTTTAATTACTATCATAAACACCTGCGATATTATTTAGAAGAATGTTCATAAGTTGTTTTCATCTTATTTCCATAAGCTTTTGAAAATAACTTATAACTTATGTGAAAACTGTTTATTCAAACAGGGCCTAAGTGTTTCAGAGAGCAAATAAAAATACCTTACAAAGCCAGTCCTAATACCCGAGAGGCTGAAACTAATTCTGCTATAAGCATACCGAAATACACAACTAAATCCTTCAACCAACTACTAAATTTTTGTGACAATAAAGTCTCTAGCCGTACTAATAAGTAACTATATATATGTATGTATGCGTGTGTGTGTGTGTGTTTTTGACAAAATCAAATTGGGTGTACCATACCGTTTTCAAAAGAGGGAGAGAATCTGCATCGGGTATACCATTGGGGCAATGTTGAGCAACCTCTGTCCTGATACGATCTTGCCATTCAGGGTATAAAGCAAGAAGCATCAAAGACCAAGAAGCTGCAACAGCAGTAGTTTCATGACCAGCAAAGTATATGTTTTTACAGTTATCCACAATGAATTGCTTTGAGAAGTCCTTCCCCAGACTTTGATCACTCATGGCTGCTTCCAGCAGTAACTGCATCAAATCCTTTTCTGATGAGCATTCTCGCTTTCGCTCCTCCACTAATTCCCATATCAGTGACTCTATCTCGCTCTCCAAACTGCTTATCTCATCTTGCTTCTTTGTTCGAAATTTCAGTTTCTCCCTGCAGCCATTGATTATCAATCGTTTTCGATTTAAACACATGCAATTCCTTTTATTACTTGAGAACAACACCCAAGGTAATTAACATTTTATAACAACCTAGTAAAAAGTTTAAGTGTATATTATTATGATCATGATTAAGACTGATAGTAGATTACATGTGCATTGTGCACTATGCAGAAATTCAAATGTAGGAGTAGGACTAATGCTCTTAATTACCGCTATATTCTTTTGGGCAAGTAGTCTAGTGGTTGGACTCATATCATAATTACCACTAAATTTAATGATGCCTTTGTATACTGTTTGAAATCAAATAAGGCTAATCTCATTATTTTCATTTGTTAATTAGTATAGAAGTGTCACAGTCCCCTGTAAAAAAGAATACTCCCTCCTTTGTTAATTATAAGCAAATTTCACTTTTTAGGTTCATTTAATTAATGATGTATGTGTACATAATATGAACTACATACATCATTCATTGAATGAACCTAAAAAGTCAAATTTGTTTATAATTAATAACGGAGAGCGTATGTGTCACAGAGGAACATTTTTGAACTCATTAACAACTATTTTCAGAAGTATATTCAAAAACAAATTGTGATTAAGTGTAATGGAAGACATAAAAATCAATGTATATTTGAACACAATTTGAATGATTATAATGAATATCATGTATATTTGAACACCTAAAAATTGTGGTTATTGATGTTTAGCAAATGAGTTTTGACTATCGACATATTTAAGCGCATTGAAATATAATATTGGCTTACAGGAAGCCGCTCTGGCGAAAAAGGAAGCCATGGTTGGACATGATCTTTTGGATGCTTCTAAGCTTTAAGAAAACTTCCTTTCCTTTGGAATAAGAATGTCCAAAACAAACCCTTGAAATAACATCAGCTGAAAAGCCCCTCAAATCAGCATCAACTTTAACTTCAGCTTTTGCACCTCCTTGGTCCTCAATAATTTGTTCCCATTTTAATAGTAATGGCTGTGCTGCCTCTATCATAAGGCCCACCATGCCCTGCAACAATACCATCCAAACATGATTTATTTATCTTAGCCAGAAAAAGACTAACACCATATAATTACTCTGGTCCAGTACATTGTACAACTGAAGTGGTGTTCTTTCCTCAAACTGGAAGAAAACAGGTGATGGTGGAGGGACATCCCTTTCCATTTTTTAACTTATTTCTGTTTTAATTAAAAATTTAATTCCATAGACCAGTCATGATCATGGGACATGATAAGCTTTATCTTCTCTTATCTTGTGGGGCTAATTGCATAGATGTTGAAGATATTGCTATCCAGCTCGAATATGATTTGTCCATGTAGTGTATAACTAGTCTACTACTAGGCTCTTCTAGTTCTAGATAGTGCTAATTAATCAAAAAATGAGATATAAAGTTGAAGAAGTTGATTTGGCAGTTGGAGTGAAGGAATCAAGGAGTGAAATGATAACAAGGTTGATGATTCAATGTCCCCCCAACATGAATTTATTTGTTTCCGTAGGTTCCCTCCCCTTGAAGTAATCATATTCGAAGCATTATTGTACATTAAATATGAACACCTCTTCCATTCAAGATTCAAACTTTAGTTTGTCATGTTGTAGACTTGTAGTCCATACCTACAATTAGGAGCACATCTACTCCCCCATTTTTCTTCCTAAATAAATTTAGTCGAACCAAGTCTTGAAACTCATAAGAGTGGGAACAATATTCAAAAAAGCGTTTGTAGTTAACTTTTTTTTTAAAAAATAAAATGGGGAAGGAAAAATTGTTATTAGTGAACACTAATGATCATTTTACCACTGTCTTATGTGTCTAGGTTACAACGTTAAACTGCTGAATTGACACCTCTTGAACATTAATGACACATTGTTATAAATGTACTTATGTTTATAATTTATCTAAGATAAATAAGTCAATATACAAAAATGATTAAGAATTTAAAATTAATTATAATGTTAATTTTTATTTTAAAGGAATTATAATGTTAATTGTGTGGCTAAACTTATTTAATTGTAATTTTTATAAAAGGATTGTCAAGAGTGTGGGTTCTATGTATATGTAAGTTCTTTTTGTATAAAAGAATTTCTTTTTGAAAAAAGTCAAATAACATAAAGATTGCATAATAAAAATATCTTGTAGTTGAGAATATTAATCATTCCAAAAATACAACAATATGTTGACAGGGGTGAGATAATGAGAGGACATATCATAATACCTTAACTTTGTCCATGAAGAACTCAGCTGCAACAAGTTTCCTCTGTTGTGCCCAACTATGGCCATTTGCTCTTAAAATGCCATTGCCAAGCATTGGCGAAAGTTTGTTAGTTATATAAGAAGGTTTCCCCAAATTCAAAGTGATACACTGGTTCATTTCTCTCACTAGATCCGGTTCGTTCACATATAAATGTTGCTTCATCCCTGTGGAGTATGTGTACACTAGACCTGCAAATAGAAACATATCATGAACCAAATTTATGTTACGTAAAGACTAGAAGAGTATTGTTTGTTTGTATATATTTACCTAATTTTTTAAGTTTTTTTATTTTTGAAAATGTCATTCTAAGTCATTTATGTGATTGCTCTTAACCTAATAGAGTGATCCTCCAAAGACTCTCCAAATAATCCATATCTGTTATAGAGTCAAAGGTTTGACTAAAGATGACCGATTCATTGTATCTATCAAAAGTCTCTCTAATAAGATCGTGAGTCAACAACGATGCAACACTCATATACTAATGTATTAAGATTTTGGGTGATAATATGATGTTCAAGTACGGTGGACTACATCGATACGGTGAAGCTAGAGGATGAAAATGAATGAGATGAGTTTTAAGGCATACATATTTTTCATTAGAGAAATTATATTTGTACAACCATTTTTGTACAATTTTGTCTTTCATACTCACATTATCTTTTTATTCTCTCTCTTCCTTTTTCTCTCTCCATTGTTTTTTACTAATAAAAAGAGAAAACAACAAAGTTGTCTTAAAAATTGTATCAAAATACTTATTAAAATATCATTACTCTTTTCATTATATTTATTGAACTAACATTAGTCAAAACATAATCTCAATCGTATGGCCGAGGAGGACATTAAATTGAAGTTCTATTTTTGAAAGGTAAGTTTGTCGTCATTATTCAAATTATGTTTCAAGTGTCGATCTACATGTATCTTTTGTCATGACCAAGATGGAGAAAGTAGTCAAGAAACTTATAGTTAATTTCTTTAGTTCCTAAGTTAATGGCAGACAAGATATTAGTACGGATACTGATGGATAAGAATAGTATAATAATTGAACTAGTAAATAAATAATCATGATTATTATAATTGAAAGTATGTATGAATGGTTATTACTGGTCAAAAAGAAAAGATTAGGAAGAATATAAGGATCCTTTTGTTTTGTGTCCATCGATTGTTACTTTTGAAAGACTCAATCAAATCAAATCAAATCAGTCAACAAGAATGAAGATGATGATTCCTGGGCAAGTTTTACTGTAGGAAATAAATCTGTACTGCTTTCCCACTAGCGAAATCCAACTAGGAATATCCAAAAAGACAGCGTTGTCACGTCTAAAGTAGAACTCAAACTGTATACTAGAGTTTTGGCCCCTACTTGTACTTTCCTTTTTAACTAACAAACATTATACACAAACGTCATCAATCAAAAGTCGTCTAATTAAAAGTGCAACACTATTGCAAAATCACGCAAAAGTGATTAAGCTAGCTTAAATCTAATTCTATCTAAGATGATAGCGGAAATGTGAAACAATTTGGAGTTGTGACCAGAGCCGACTCAATAATTTTAAATAGTAAATGATAACTAAAATAAGGTCAAATAAAATATGAAACGATTTGGAGTTGTGGTCAAAGCCGACCCAATAATTTTAAATGGTGAGTAGGAACTAAAATGAGTACTTTAGTGTCCTTACCCTTGAGTCGACCTTGTTGAATGCCCACAATATTTCTCAATTAAATTTGGAATCCACTAATTTGATTCCTTATCTTAACTCAATCACGCACTCTCTTGAAAATAACGAACTCATAGTTTTTAACTTTGTATTTTAAATTTAACTATCGAAGTTGAAATGTAAATAGTTGATGGTGTGTGATGTGAGTATGTGACTATGTAAATAATGCTCAAGGTAATCTACATTCTTCATATTCAATCATAGGACTCATGATAACATTGAAATAATGAATTTAAAAATATAAAAAAAACATTGAAATAATGAATTATATCTTAGTTGTTTAAATCTTTCTTATTTCTAAAATATTTATTTGAGACTCTATTTTCAACGTCTCTTATACAAAATCGAGTTGTAGGGTGATGATATACCCCTCTTGTTTAGAACCGAACATTTGAAGAGTGACTCGATTGCAATAAACTAATAGCAGATGTTCAACGGATCTTTGTCTAACTCAAATCCTACTCATAAACACATTTTCAGACTTTATCTTATTCAAGTAGTACTCTACTCATATCAGGGTATAATGTAAAATTTCCAGAACATTATAAAAATTCATTGAAGAGAAATTAATCAATATATGTTGCTTCTGCTAGCAGATGAGTTAATTAATTATTTTCTTCAATACTCTATTCTATCTAACATGACTTAGTTGAAATAAGTTCAATGTTAACAATAATGAAACTGGAAAAAAGAAGAATGAAAAAGAAGAGAAGGGTAAATATACCGTATTGTTTCCTCCAGTGTTGAAAATATGGGAACAAAGCTGCAGAGTAATCATAAGCTAGAAACTGATCATTATCTTTGGAAATATTACTAGCTTGCGATGAAATTCTCTGCATATCAGGTAGATTCCCATGTAGAAAAGAAGAAGGTGGAGGCCCTCTAATACCTTGCATTCTGAGCTTTCTTCTTACCCTTTGGGAATTATACCACAAAGTGCCATAAATATAAAAAATCCAGCTCAAAATACCCACAAGAGCAAGTGAAGAAGCTAGTTTCATACCAAAAAATATCACCTCCTCCATTTCTTCCTAGTTTTCACTCTCTTTCTCTCTCTCTGTGTGTGTCTTCTTTGCTAGTTTGACTCTAATACAGTGCTTGCAAGCTAGCTACAAGAAGACATTAATATATTATATTATTTCTATGATCAGAGAGCAAAGGCTGGTTATTTTGTCCAGTTGCATAAACTTATTATATGCATGTATATGTATATGGCATATATAGAGAGAGAAAGAGCAGGCTCCACTCCAGCAAAACTCTGTAATTGCGACACGTAAGCATTTTGCTTCGAAAGTAGACACAAGAAAATATGGATATAAGGACAATAAAATGTGGAGCCGATATTTTATGCAAGCATGCATCAGTGTATAATGTAGTTATCGGAGAATCAGTCACTTTAGTCCCTGAACGGAAAAGGAATAGTCACTTTAGTCTTTGAATGCAGAGAAATTGCAAAACAGTCTATGTATGTAGACTTGTTGGTCAATTTCAGAGACTAAAGTAACTAACTGAGTATACATTCAATGACTAAATTGACTAACAAAGTCTGCATTCAAGGACTAAATTGACTAAGATAGTCTATATTAAAAGACTATTTTACAATTTATCTACATTCAGAGACTAAAGTGACGACTTCTTTCTTATTCAGGGACTAAACAGATTGCTCTACCTTATGTTTTTATTCATGTGCATATTAGACAGAGACCCTATCTACATCTACATGAACCGAGTAGTCATATCATATCTATAACCAATAACTAAATGGGATATATATCATAAAAGAAAAACAGTAAATGGGATAAACATTTATTTATTTATTAAATTAAAGCATAAACTCAAAAGATATCATCCACACACTCTGCTAGAGGTAAGTTTATATGAGACATGCATTGGGAGGGTCATAGAGGAGGGCACAAGTTGGGAGGTATTCTTCTATGGTCACAAGAGTAAATCAATAATGTTTGGATACATACACATAAAAAGATTCTCCTCAAAATATTCAATCATCTTTTTTATCAATTTCCTCTTTATTATTAAAAAATACTTCTTTATGTGTGTGTGACCAAACACTATTTCTTTGATCCCGTGACCATATTAGAATTATGAGACATGCATTGGGAGGGTCACAGGGGGGGGCACAAGTTGGTGCCATGGTCCCCCATAGTTTTATAAGTGTATGATTTCATTTTTTACAAGTCAAAATTTATTTTAGAGATTAAAAACTGAATTTCATATATTTAATTGATTATAAGTAAAATTGATTCTAACATGAAGTTAGAAATTCAAATTGTTTATTCTAGAATTGAATTTTGCACTCAACTTAACATACGATTTTGCACCTAAACCCTAACACAACCATAAGCTAACCCTTTTTTTTTAACTGAAATGCCCTTCATTGGCGCCAAAACCTTAGCATCTCAAAATGACAAATCTGCCTTTCTTTGTCGTTAAACAAAAATACCATGCCATTTAACCATTGGGTGCCTAAATTTCATCTCAAGTGTCAAGAACAATGCATGCAACAAGCTAAGTGTTACTCATACAATGAACCAAGTGTCATGACTCATAAGGAATACAAGCAACAAGCCAAATATCAAGAGGAATACATGCGGCAAGTCAAGTGTTACCCATGTAATAAACCAAATATCATGACTCATGAGGAATGCATAAAAACAAGTCAAGTGTTAAGAGGAATACATGGAGCAAGTAAAGTGTTGCACATGCAAAAAACCAAGGGTCATGACTTATGATGAATACATGGAACAAGCCAAGTGTCATGACTCACGAGGAATGCATGGAACAAGTCAAGTGTCAAGATGAATGCATGCAACAAGCCAAATGTTACATGTGCAACAAACCAAGTGTCATGACTCGTGGGGAATGCACGCAACAAACCAAGTGTTAAGAGGAATACATGCAGCAAGTCAAGTGTTACCCATGCAATAAACCAAGTGTCAGGACTCATAAGAAATGCATGCAGCAAACCAAGTGGCAAGATGAATAAACGCAATAACCAAGTGTTACCCATGCAATACCCAAATGTGATGAGGAATGCATGCAACAACTCAATTGTTATCAATGCAGTAAACCAAGTGTCAAGAGGATTACATGCAACAAGACAAATGTTATTCATGCAATAAAACATATCTCATTCTTCTTCCCTCGTGAATCCCAACCCCCTCTCTTTCTCATGAACTCGCCAACACGTCCACTTTATCATCTCTTTTCTTTTTCTTTTGAAAATGGCATTTCTCTTCTTTTTTCTTTAGTTACAATCCTCTCTCATCTTATGGATCCTCTTTTCCCTCCCCTTCTATATGTCGCTCTTTGAAAATCATGTGACATTTGGACCATACATCTCTACTTCGGCTTCTTTAATCAGCGAATTCTTATATGACCCAGTCAACACCTGGATTCGCACCGTCAATAGGCCCACCTCCATGATCCTTTACTGTGACGTCAAACTGTCTACCGTTGGCAATCAGAGCTCATTGTAAGGTCAATAGCATGTTGGAAGAAATTAATCTTATCCTTCTCTTTTTTTTCCCATATGGTACCCCTCTCTCTCTCTCATATCTCTTGACTATTAAATGATTATTAAATAATGGTTGTAAAAAAAATTGCTAAAAGTTTTGGAATGATTATTGATGTGTAATTGTGTATGGTTTCTTTTAAAGAGTTGATTGTCTGGTTATTTATTCATTAATTATTATTTTTTATATTGCTTTTTTGTTTCTTTGCAGATTCGTGGAATTCTAAATAGTGAACAATCTTATAAATGTATGACCTAATATGTTATATCAAACAAAGACTTATATGAAATTTCTTTCATATGTGTTGTTGAAGGATTTCAAATTATTTATGTGATTTTTATTATTTTTAATAATAGATTTTTACACGAATAATTTAATGTACTTTTCTTTTGAATTGAACTCATGACATTAATTTTATTCATTACAACTTCTAACAATATTACATTTTGCATATAGCTGACTCATGTTGTTTTTGTTCATTCAAGTAAAAAAAGTAAAAGATGAATACAAATTTGTTTAGTTTTTTTTGTCGATAGACGAAGTGGTAAACACGACTGAAATTTATATACACTGCAAGATCTCTGGTTCAAACTCGGATGAAGATATACAATCTAACAATTTCGACATGTCAATTGAGTTAGACTTTACGAACTATTTAATTTTATTATATTTGTTATTAT
>Ga0315915_1004158_pt1 | contig 18288 bp, 12 predicted proteins | sample MpolbnodulesMG_FD_207738 | JGI IMG/M metagenome (GOLD analysis project Ga0315915, IMG submission 207738) | Medicago polymorpha root nodule microbial communities from Los Angeles, California, United States - branched nodules | ecosystem: Host-associated > Plants > Roots > Nodule | place: USA...
CATCTCCGATGAGAACCATCGCTGTTTGTTCATATTTGCTTCTCCGGCGCCAGCGCCGATGAGAAATTACAGACAGAAGATAAAGAGAAATCGATGGTGAGTGGAGAGAGAGAGAGAGAGAGAGAGAGAGAGAGAGAGAGAACGCAGGTGAGAGATGAGCAAGAGAGGAACAGAAATGCGAAAAGACGAAATTACCCCTATCATATTAATAAAAAATGCCACATGAGAGTGGTACAAAGGTGGTACATCCACCTAAGGATGTCTGTATAACCACTCTAACATATTCGGACATATTTTAGTCAGTAGCACCCGTGCATCGCACGGGTCGGAAATCTAGTTGTACTTAAAAGCATTGTTGCAAGGGCTAAAACGGGTCACCATTGTAAAACCCCTCTTTTTAAGATTGTCATTAATTGGCATATCATTGAGAAGAACTTTCCAAATTATCAAGGTTTTGGCATGATGATCACGTTAGACCAAAGTTTCTTTTCCATCTAACATGTTAATTGAGAATATAATTTGCAGTTTAGACATCTTTAAAGGAGTGCTATCTAATGATAGAGCGATTGCAAACCATATGCTTTTATCAAGTGTAAGAGGAATTATAGATCCTTAATTTTGTTGGTAAGTACAGGTTAGGCAGTAATGAGAATAATATTATATTAGATTCCTTAACCTACTCTTAGGAGACTCCTAAGCATTTTCATTAGTTTATACAACAATAAATTTCACATGTATGTCTTACACGGAAGTTACCTACTAGTAATAAAGAAATTTGTAGTAGTACATGAAATTAATCTTGTGTGAATCGTTACATGGTATGATTAGGCAAAGAAGATACAAACTTTTTAATTACCCCAAAGAGTTCCTTAGCTTTCAAAGGCTCCTTATCTTGAACACCATGATAATCTCCTTTTGTAAAATGTCCCACAACTTTCACTCTCTTTTCTTCCATCAATCTCACTAACCCAATAGAACGATCCACAAGTGGATCACCATCACAATCAGTCACCAACACATACCACCCAAGTCTTCTAATATTTTCCAATCCTAGAACACTATCTCCCACCGTTGGATTACAATACTCATAATCACGGTCAACTCCAATAGGTAACGACAATTCCCACAACATATCATTGTTACACAATAATAAATGAGACTCATTAGCAAGCCTAACCTCTGAACGTGTCCTATGAATTCCACCAAAAAAAGGTTGAATCAATATAAGCCCTTTGATCATCTTGGAAGTTTCATCTTCTACTTTGGCTACACGTAGACCCGCGTTATATGCGATATTTCCACCTGCACTACTACCCATGAGAAAAACATTTGAATAATCAACATAATTTTTTAACCAATCATTTGATAGATTAGCTTTGATCCAGTGCAGAGCCTCCACTGCATCTTCATATGCAGTTGGGAGTCTATGTTCCGGTGCAAGACGATACTCGATTGACGCTACAACAACTTCAACATCTTTTGCCATGTTGAAGCAAAAATCATGAAAAATGGTGGATGCTGCACTTAGAAAAATGAATCCACCACCATGGAAAAAAATCACAAGGGGAAGTTTTTTGAGGGTATGATTCAATGTTTTAGGTAGGAAGATCCTAGCCCAAGTTCCCTTTGATTGGTTGATGATGAGATCTTTGGAGAGAACGGGGAGGGTGGGATCTAGTGAGGGAGGAGAGTCTGGAGGTTTGTTTGGGCGTGTGACTGTGCCATTTGGATTAAGGATAAGGTTGAGTTGTTTGTATGGATCGTTGCATGGTTTTGGTGATTGTGTTTGGGGTGTTGTTGAGTTTAACATTAAGAGGAATGTTAAGGTGAATGCAAATGTAACTGAAAATGAAAAGAGCGACATGGTTGATTTCAGAAACATTATATGATGGTAATTAAAAGGAAAAAGCTATGTAGGAAGAATAAGAACATGGTCGTCGAAATAATTGCAGGTCCTTTTTTATATTTTATCCTCTTTCTATTTTTCGGGCCTCATATTCTCTATAGCTAGCGGACGAAATTGGTGAATAATAAATTAATTTAAGTGTCCACTCCTCTATGTCACATCTATTTTTTAAACCTTACAAAAAAAAAGAACTATATATTTTGGAGTTACGATATGTGTACCCATGTGGCATACCACTTTTCTACACCCTCCCACTTGTCACAAATAATTATAAAATAATATACTTATACCAAGTCAACAAAAAAATAGAAAAAGAAAAATGAAATGTTCTTTCTCATATTATCTTGAATGTTCACTCTCTTTCTCTCGTGTTCTTCTCGTCGGTGGAAACCACATACTTCGTCTCCACCAACATGGTTGATCCCACATACTCGAAGGCGTCATCGTATTCTCTCACTGTCGTCGTTGATAACTGAGTCTCTCTATCTCCTCCCAATCATCGTTTCTCGATCTTAGTTGTTGATTTTATTGAAGCTGAGTTTTATCTTGTTGTTGGTTCTTCAATTCATGGGTTGATGGTTTGCATTTAGAGTTTTTTGTGTTTTGAAGTTTGTTTTTAAAAATTGGTAAACACATGAATATAGTTTAGGAATTGGAATACAACTTTAGTTTTGAAATCACTTCTGACATGTGTGCATAAAAATTAAAGAACCTTAAACACTAATTTTAAAATTGGTTATCCAAAATTGAAATTAGTTTTGAAATACTAAATCCAAAAATTGGTAAGTTTACTAATTTGAAGTTATTTTTCCCAAATTGAAATAAGTTTTTTGCACTAGAGGACGGGGGTGAATAGTGTTTACAGATTTTCAACAAGTTTGCCAAAGCATGAGTTTGAAGTTTGATGATGAATATTGGGTTATGCTTGAATTATGATGATAGACTTAATAATGTAGAAATACGAATTCAAATATGAATAAACAATTCACTAATGATTCTTATTTAACAATTCAATAATCAATACATAATTCAAATGACAAAACTAAACAATCTCAAACCAAACCTATTAACAACAAATTACACTTAATTACCGATGATTACAAGATATATGAAAGAATTGTTTGAAGTTAATTTTAAACTTTGGTTGTAAGAAAGTTGAAAGTGTGAAAACCTCAATTAAGAAAATTGTGGATAGGCTATTGAAAAACAAAGCTCACACTTTGGTGGTTATCACTTCATGCAAGAAATTAATATATCCAAAAGTAAAATGCAGAAATTGAAAAGGTAAGGGAAATAAAGACACTGAGACTTATAGAGGTTCCCCCTGTTTGACCTCACTAGGGGTATGTCCTCTCTTCGTGATAGAAAACGTCTCTATCATGGTCTTCCTTTGTCATGAAAATGTTTACAAGTATACTATTATAAAGATTCCTTTGATTCCCTCATCTTTTATGCTAATCAATCACAGAAGATCCAATCTTTAAGTCATCTTGAAATTGAACAGCCACAAGGTCTTCAAATCTCAAGCTTCCATGCAATCCCTTGAATTGTTACTCTCAGAATTTGTATTTGCTATGTTTAAAGCTTTGATCCCCTTGAACCTTGAATAGTTAAGTAACAACCCCCAAAACCCTTTGGAGGTGAAAAGTGCCTTATTCTTATTAGGTCCTTGATCCACCACCAAGACCCTTGAGAGAAACGCATCTAACAACTCGTATAACACCCTAACAATCTAGACCTCACGCTCTACAAAGATCTTAGAAAAAGTGTTTAATCTGAAGACGGTGTAGAGAACGAAAGAGAGTTTGCAGATTTCATAGCCTATTTGCAAATTGTTTCAATAATAAAACAAAAAGGATAGGAAGGTATATATATATAGGTGTGCCTGAAAGTATTCAATTTTGACACCAAATCACAAACCTGAATCGAATCGTAATAAGTATGAATTGATTCAACTAGTGTAAAAAGAGGACATCTGCAACTATGAAGTGTGATACGATTCAGAAGAAATTTGAATTGATTCAAGACTTTTTCCAGATGAATATTGATGCCATTCAAAACTCTACGGGCAAGAGTTTGAATCAAATCATGAAGTCCATATGAAGATTGATATGATTCAAAGAACAATGATACGATTCTAATAAGGACACCTAATCGAGAGGTTAAATGATACAATTCAAAATATTCAATGAATATCTGAATCGATTCAAATTGTAAAAAATACCACAAACAACCAAAGACAAAGGTACAATTTAGAATTATATGAATCGAATCAAGTGCCTCAAAAACACAGTTTATTGGAAAACTTGACTCCCACAAACACAATACTGACAACTATTTACAAATGACACTAATGTAAAGGGCATGAGATATATTCTTATTTTTTTAGGCAAGAATACAATTATCTCATTTCATTAACTCGTCTTATTTATTGTGCAATTTCAATTTCAATAAAAAAATATATTATATTCTTTTTACAAGAAATTTTTTTTTTTTTTTGAGTAAAGAAAAATGTAATATATTCTTAGGTGGAATTCTATCAAAACAATATTAATAGGTGGAATAGAGCCATTGTTTGTAAAAGTGAAAATAAGAGTCCCAACAGTAAACCCTATTTTCTCTCACTACCAAAAAAAAACCCTATTTTCAGCAGCTGACTCTTTCAATATCATCACACGTTACACCAACAAACCTACATCACTCACTCCCACACACATATATACTCTCTCTTTCTCCCACAGAGTTACACACTCCAACCCTTTCATTAGCCGCCACTGCTCCTATATATGTAACCAAAAGTTGCTCTACAATTTCACTTCTCATCTCATCCTTACAACTTTTCTTGTGCTAATGTATCTGAATTTCCTTGTCTGAGGCACCAAATCGATGGTCAATAGTGACCTATATATCTTTGTCATATCCGACGCCGTCTAAAGGAATCATGAACGTATAGTTTCATGGATCGAGTGTAATTTCTTTGATTAATTATGTTAGAGTGGCTCTTCATATGTTATTCGAACACAACCTGAGAGTTTAGAAGCATTAAGAGCTTTCTTTCATATTTTGGATTAATAGCTCTTTTTCATATTTTGGGCCTCTTTATGAAGCATGACTAAGGACATAGATCATAGACATTTACAAGCCGACAATTTCTTATTGGTGAAAAGACATCCATGTTATCTGGTCGTACGGGATTTCTGATTACAAAAACTTGTTCTTCTTCGTGATCATCGGGTGTGTCAAGGATTTTGTGTGTTGTATGACGAAGACTGTAGCTTTCATATTTTATCATTTTTTATTATTTTATTAATCCTTTGTAATTTTGTTTTATTTATTTATTTAAGATATGAATAAATTGTAAGAGATCCATTAATTTAATACATGTGTATCATGCAAAAACATAATAATAATCCAATATAAATTAATAATTTATAGTTTATGTTTCAAGGCAGTCCCTTTTTTTATTTTATGTTCTGGTTCCTTATTTTCTAAAGTTGATTTTTTCATTTAATTATGATGTATGGAGAGGACCACTTTAATTTAACCATTTTAAATAATATAGCTTCACAATCATTTCTTTTAGACTTTGTTTGCGAGTTCGGTTTTGGAGGGGAGGAGAAGGGAAAGAAAGGCTTATGGAGATGTAAACCCTTGTTTGGGAGTTTTAAAAAAATAGGGAAAGATTTTGGGGGGTTTTGAAGGGTTTTATTTGTCCAATTTTAAAGTTCCCCCAATTTGGGGGGTTAAACATACAAATTGACAATTTTTCCCTCATAATAATTCAAAATTCCAATTATAATTTACAAGATAAATTACAAAGTATATCACAAGGTATTGATTTTAAGAGAAAAAAAATGGTAAAATAGTAAAATTATCACATAAGTCTTTCATCTCCTTTCCTTCTTGGTTTCTTTAACTCGCAAACAAGGGGAAGACTTTCCCTCCTTTCTCCCTTCACCTTCCTTCCCTTCCCTTCCCCTCCTAAGCCTTTCCTTCCCCTCCCCTCAAAACTCACAAACAAAGCCTTAGAGGATATAACATCTTAATCATTATTTTTTTGTAGGGGATATAACATCATAATCATATTCACCAATAAGATGAGGGACAAAATATTTTCTACAAAGGAAAAGAAACATGTTAAAACATAAAGCAAATAACAATTACCGAGCAAATAAAAGCATAATTGTATGAAGTTAAACAAAAATAATAAGATTTCGTACAAAGAGGAAATTTGGCCTCCTCCCGGCCGCTAAACTCAAAGAGTCTTGTACTTGAAAAAGCACAATAAGGGATTCTAAGGTTAAGAATCGTATTATAGGGTTTAGAACTGATTATTGGATGCCTTGAGAATGCTCCTAAGGGTGGTATTTCAGCGTGACTTTAGCCCCAATGAAGTTGGGCTTGTTTTTGCGTGACTTTAGCCCCAATGAAGTTGGGCTTTTGGTCTTTTAGGCGGTTTCTAGAAGCTAAGAAAGGCGACGCCCTAGAGAGGTGCGCCTAGGCATCATGAGTCCTTCTGGAGGGTATTTAAGCCTTTCTAGAGGGCTTTTAAGCCTTTAGGAATATTATGACGGTTCACAGCCCCCCAAGCACGAGTCTTGGAACAAGGCGAAGTGATTGATTCTGTTTTTGAATTTTACAACATATTTATATTTTGTACACTTCATTGGGCGTTTTATTATCTGCGTCTGGAGTCATCTCCCTAGGGCGGCCCTAACTTGTTTAAGGGCTCTCGGGGGTAGACGTATGATCTCTATTTGGAAAGTTGTTCCTAGGACGGTCTTAATTTGTTTAAGAGCCCCTAGGAGTATAGGTATGATTCGTTTTTAAGCTAACCCCTCCTAGCTCCCCAAGCACGAGTCTACGAACAAGGCGGAGTGGTTTGTCATGGTGTTAATATCGTTTGGGACAGTAATTTATTCTGGCGACCTTGTGTGGCGCTTTTACTTTGTTTAAGGTAGCCATCAGGTCGCCATTAAAAGTATTTTGATGATATTTTTTGTTCTGAATTTACAACGTGCTTCTTCTTTTTATTGGCGAGTTGTGGCGCTTTTCTGAACTTATTTTGAAGGTGACGTTTTGATGTCGTCTTGTGAATCTTCTATTATTTTATTCGCAATAATTTCTTTCGAGAATCCCAAAATTTTGTCTTATGTTGATAAAATCTAGCCTTTTTTAGGCGTGCTGTTGATGACCATGATTAGTTTTTCTCATCTTCTATAGATCGTTTTTAAAGGTGCTTCTTTGTTTTTCGGAGTCTTGGCGTTGACGTTGGTTCAATCTTTTTACGATGGTGGCCCAAGCATTTATTTTAGCGCGGTATTTACTAGGCTTGATCTTTTTTAAGATGGTGCCCCGGGCATTTATTTTAGCGCGGTATTTACTAGGCTCGATCTTTTGTGATGGTGCCCCGGGCATTTATTTTAGCGCGGCTCAATCTTTTTTATGATGGCGCCCCGGGAATTTATTTTAGCGCGGTATTTACTAGGCTCGATCTTTTTTATGATGGCGCCCCAGACATTTATTTTAGCGCGGTATTTACTAGGCTTGATCTTTTTTATGATGGCGCCCCGGGCATTTATTTTAGCGCGTTATTTACTTAGGCTCGATCATTTTTCTTGAAAGTTTTTCTTCTTTCTTTTGGAGCTTTTACTGTTGCAGATAAATATGAATGCATAATAGAAGATGACAGAATTTTGTGAAGAAAATAGGGTGCCTTGTAAATAAACCTGCAAAACAAAGCTCAAAAGTCGAGAAAGGTTAGAATAACGGCGGGATCGTTTGCTTTCTACATTTCATTCGGTCGTGCTATTTGGTGAGTTCTCGCCTTTTAATCTCGCCCTTGGCGGATTTGTTTGCCTCCCAAACTTTACTTATCTGAAATATAACGTTACTTCTGAACTTCAAAGTAACCGGTATAAATATATGGATCTTAATCGTATTTAATCAACTTCAATGGAAACTAACTACTTTTTTTCTTCTCTTATTAACTCACCCACATTTTCTACACCTCTTCCTATTCTTTTTCACTCTTTTACTAGATTCGACAGAAGTTTCTTACTTAATTATCTTGTGCTTCTTAATCCTTTTCTTTCTTCTAATAGATTGAAATTGAATCCTCTAGTCAATTCTATCACTTCTCTTAAATCGGAATTCACTTATTCCCTTCTTAGACTTGAACTAACTCGCCCACTTCATTCTTTGATTTGTTATATTATCTTCTATTTCTCCTATGAAGCCGAAAACTAGTTCTTCTACCCAAATTTATTCTTCTAATGTGGGTGGATTTCGCCTAATCTGGCGTTATTACTCCATTATCTATATTTTTACTAAGCAGTTAGTTTAGTTTGCAAAGTAAATGGTGCATAAAAGGGGTTCCCAGAAAAGAGAGGTGGGTCACCGGGACCACTTAAATACCAAGGCTTTCCTTGACAGAATCCCTTCTCTGTGACCTTTTATCAATACTACACTTCACTTGTGTCGTTGGGTACCTAGAGTAGTCTTATTAACTTGGTATTACCTCTTGAATCCTAACTCATCTTTCTCTTTCTATTAAATTGTAACTAAATCGCATAGCGAGAATTAACAGTAAGTGAAACAAATTAAGTTAAAGCTAATTGTCCATAAGACCGATTATGCACATATCACATATTATGTATATGCACCGAAAAAGCATGAGGACTTAAGTTGCAAGTAATGTTTTTTATATCAACTGTATGCGTAAAAATGTGTTAAAGATGCATTTTTCTTCAAATAAAAAGGTGCAAATATATTTTCTCAAAATATATTGGCCAATAATTTTTTTTAAAATCAAACAGAATATATTTTCAAAATATATTAGGCGGTAAATTTTCTTCAAATCAAATAGAATATTTTCTCAAAATATATTAGGCGATAAATTTTCTTCAAATCAAATAGAATATTTTTTCAAAATATATATAGAACCTGATATTCCTTCGAAAGAGAATTGCTTTATGATGGGAGAATCGCTTCGAGAGAGAGAATGTCGTTGTCTAGATTTTGAGAGTTTGGTCTTCCCCAGTCATCTTTTTTTCTTTTTTGTGAGATCGCTGCTAGGTCCAGCGGCGTCTTGTGCAGCTCCAAGGGTACCCATAAAATTGAGGATAAAGAAAATAAAGTAAATAAAAAGCAAACAGCTTGACTAACCAAGAATTAAAAACAAAAACTCATGTGATTAACAGAATTAAGCAAAAGATGCATCCAACTTTTAAATGTATCACCGTATAATTGTAACATATGTAAACGGTGTTTCGTATTAACAATTCTCATTGCAGAGATAGCATTTATGGACATAAATTTCGAGAAGCAGTTGGCTATGGACACACAAATATGTACTAGTATTAAAAAACTCTCTTGATACCATGTTGAAAAGAAAATTGGTTTGGAACAGTACGATCCTTTGAAAACACTTTTTTTTTTTTGAATTCATGTTAATAAAACATTTTATCCCGAACCAAAAAATACAAATTCATCGATTATACATATGACAAAGCCACTGATTTATTATAAGCTAAATATTGAATCCTATTCAAAATAAAAATGCTAACTAACAGTATATGCATACTAATCATATGCAAAACGATAAAGCATACGATGATGTTTAGATAAATAACAACATATTTGATTCAATTAACAGAGTAATTATGTTATAACTATGCGACGATGGATCCATAAATATTGAGAAGGATAGAACCTGATTAAAACAAAACGACCATTGGGTGTGCTGATGGCGTTCTGGCATAGCACTGTGAACGGCGGTTTCTTTGTGCGATTGCCATGGTTTTGAGGCCTTGACGTTTGATGATGGTTTGATCTTCGCCGGCCATCTTTTCGAGATTGACGAGAGGGTTTTTAGGTTTAAGAGTGTGGTCTAGGTAAGTTTTACCTCTCCCCACAGTCGGCGCCAACTGTACTTAAAAAAGTACAATAAGGGATTCTAGGATTAAGAATCGTATTCTAGGGTTTAGAACTGATTCTTGGATGCCTTGAGAATGCTCCCAAGGGTGGTAGTTATAACCTCCTTGTGGGCTTGTTTTAGCATGACTTTAGCCCTAAGGAAGTTGGGCTTTTGGTCTTTTAGGCGGTTTCTAGAGGTTTCTAGAAGTTAAGAAAGGTGACGCCCTAAGAGGGGGGCGCCTAGGCATCATGAGTCCTTCTGGATGGTGTCTGAGCCTTTCTAGAGGACTTTTATGCTTTTAGAAATATCATGACGGTTCAAGTCTTTTGTGTCAATGTCCCATTAGTTAAGTTTCACTTCTCCCATCTTCTTATCAATAACCTAGCCTGGTTTAAAAGTCGATTTCTGCTCTTCCCCCTGCACAAAACACTCGCACTCTATATCCTTTCCAAATATACCCCTACGTGAGTTAAGTCATGCTGCATGACTTAACTCACGCACCTTATAATCTCTGCATGACTTAAGTCACGCACCACTGGCATGTACGCGAGTTAACTCACGCACATTGGCCGTATAGGAAAATAGCTGAATGCTTTTCATTGATAATCTCAGTGCATTATATACATCAATTTGCTATCATTCTCTTAATGACTAATGAATACAAAATGAAGGACTAATTAATACAAATGAATACCTATTAATATTCTTTTAATAATACAAATTACATGACTATGTAACACATATTATATCACTCCTCCGCAGTTGATGCGGGTGGTTGTCGGACGCTAAGACTGTCCTTAAAATCTTGAAATAAAACCAATGGGAGACCCTTAGTGAAGATACCTGCAATTTGATAGCTTGATGGAACATGTAGGACGCGGATGTCTCCACGAGCTACTTTGTCACGAACAAAATGAATGTCCATTTTGATATGTTTTGTGCGCTAGTGTTGGACAGGATTTCCGGATAGATATATGTCACTAACATTATCACAATAAACTAAAGTAGCCTTGTGAATGGGGAAATGTAATTCCAAAAGCAAGTTTCGTAACCAACAAGATTCAGAAACCACATTGGCAACTCCTCGATATTTTGCTTCAGCAGTTGAACGAGATAAAGTAGGAAGTCGTTTCGAAGACCATGAGAGTAAGTTGTCACCAAGAAATACACAGTAACCAGAGGTGGATCGTCTGGTATCTGGGCAACCTCCCCAATACACAGATACCAATCAAGATGCGTCGAAGGGCGTGCATGTGATCATCCATCGGATTGTGCATAAATAAACATATATGTTGCACTACATAAGAAATGTCAGGCCTTGTAAAGGTGAGGTACTGTAGGGCGCCAGCAAGGCTGCGATATAGAGAAGGGTCTTCAAATGGGGTGCTACTTTTGGCGCTCGTCTTTGGTTTAGTATCAACTGGTGTAGGACATGGTTTACAAGAAGCCATTCCAGCACGTTCAATAATTTCTTATGCATATTTTTTCTGAGAAAAAAATAAGCGACCAGGATGACGTGTGACAGTAATAACCAAAAAATAATTCAACAATCCCAAATCTTTCATAACAAACTCGGAGCGAAGGAGTGATATGATAGACTTTCGATGGTCATTAGAGGAAGCAGTAAGAATGATATCATCTACATACAGTAGGAGGTAGGCCAAATGAATACCTTTTTGATAGATGAAGAGAGAGTTGTCAGACTTACTTTGAGAGAATCCAATAGAAGAAACATAATCGGCTAATCATTTGTACCATGCTCGAGGGGCTTGTTTGAGCCCATACAACGATTTTCGCAAAAGACATACATGATGAGAACGCTCAAGGTCCTTGAAACCTAATGGTTGATGAATGTATACAGTTTCTTTGAGTTCCCCATGCAAAAGACATACATAATGGCTGATGGATTGGCCATTCTTTAGATAGAGCAAGACTAAGAACGGTTGGAATGGTTGCCGGTTTAACAACTGGGCTGAATGTTTCTCCACAATCTACACCAACATGTTGACCTGTACCATCACCTACAAGTCGGGCTTTATGCCGCTCAAAAGAACCATCAGATTTTTCTTTATGCCTAAAAATCCACATAGAACGAATAACATTAACATCATGCGGACGGGGCACTAAATCCCTCGTCTTATTTTTAATAAGAGCATTATATTCGTCAACCATATTGTTGCCAAGGTGAGTTTTGACAACGACCACCATTCCCAGAAAAATGACCTCTGCCACCACCAGAATTACCAGTACCATTCCGACCACCTCTTCCAAAGTTCCGGGCAGTAGAGTTTTTCTGATTTTTCTTTCCACGGTTGTTGCGTGGGTTGTTGTTGTTGTTGTTGTATCAAGGATATAGATTCTGGTTACCTGGGGAGGAGGGTTGGGTAACTGTTTCATCAGGAGAGGTTGGTGTTTTGGAAACAAAAGCTCCTAGTGATGAGCCGGATTCACGAGCAACTTGTTGAATCATAGTGGACTCCTCGAGTTCCAATCGCGATCTCGCGATTGCAAAAGTAGGTAGCGAGTCATTTTGTTGAATATAAGTAACAAAACCGGCATAGGAGTCTGTGAGCCCGGAGATCATTTTTAGGACCAATCGGGTGTTAGTGACAGGAGAGTTAACATTTGCTAGTTGGTCGGCTAAAAGCTTCAAGCGAGTGCAATAGGCTTTGGTGGATTGGAAGTCTTCAAGATTGGTGTTGGTGAATTAATTTTCAAGGTGGACAACCCTCGAATGTTTGTTGTCGTGAAACAACGAAGCAATTCGTTTCCAACATTCTTCAGCTGAGTCATTGATCACAAGAACAGAGTTCAGAATGTCTTGTGATACACTGGCGTACATCAATTGAAGGACGACCGAATCGAGCCTGCTCCAAAGATCAGGATCATTGGTTTTGACATCAGCGGCGATCTGCATAGCCTTCACATCGGTTGGGGGGATGATGTGATCAAGCACATTATGAACACGTGCTTTAACCATGAAGAGGATAGACCATGAAAGGTAGAGGCTTGAATCATTGTCCAAGGTTACGGGAATTATAGACTTCATGTTGTTGATAGTGAAGGCCGAGTGAATTTTTGATGATGGTGCCGTTGAGACAGATGTGCCTGTCACATGAGAGGAATATGTTGAGAGAGGGGTTGATTCAGCTGTTGTGGAGGTAGCCATGGATGGTGGTTGATACCGGAAGTATAGGGAAGAAGAGGTGGTGGTGGGCGGCTAGGAGAAGTAGGAGAGGATCTAAAACCTAGCTGATACCATATAGGAAAATAGTTGAATGCTTTTCATTGATTATCTCAGTGCATTATATACATCAATTTGCTATCATTCTCTTAATGACTACTAAATACAAAATGAATGACTAATTAATACAAATGAATACCTATTAATTAATATTCTTTTAAGGGTCATGTTAACCGGTGCCCCGGGGACACTAGTTAAGCATACAAAAAAAGGAATTTATTACCATAAAAGGAAACTTTGTTGACTTATTTATGGATTAATTACACAGTTTTCAATGCAATAATTACTATATAATTTTCCTTTTTAGTATCCTTAACTAGTGCCCCGGGGGCACCGGTTAGCATTTCCCTTCTTTTAATAATACAAATTACATGACTATGTAACACATATTCTAACAAGTCGATGGTCAGAGCTGAAGAACAAAAGTTTTTTGGACGGTGGTCAGTTTTTCAACAATCAATCTATTGTAATGTATGAATGATATTAATAAAACGAGAGTTATATTTATTAATTTTGTTTTTTTATTTGTATTTATATTTGCATTTATTTTATGTTTATGATTATGTATTGAATAAATAAAATCGAATTTAATTTCTAATTTTGTATTTAATGAATAAATAAATTAGAAGAAATATTGAATTAAAATGAAATCGAATTTATTTTCTAATTTCAAATTTATTTTAAGTGCATAAATAAATTAGAATATAGCAAATAAATAAAGTGAGCAAATAATTTAGAAAAAAGTAAATAAAATAATTTAGAATAAAGTAAATAAAATAATTTGAATATAGTAAATAAATTAAAAAAAAGTAGCCACTATGCGCCACTTAACTCACTGTGAATTAGAATAAAATCTGCGTATTGAATAAATTCGAATAAAGTTACGTATTAAAAAAAATTAAAAAAAGGCCTAATTAAACTCAGCGTGAATTCGAATAAAGTTGATTAATCGACGACGAGGGAGATGATTAAATAATGTAATGGCTTGTAATAATCTTGAAACATTTTGGAACATTTTGTTATTGAATAAAGTTGAAGATTTTGAATAAATTTAAAGCGAAATTGCGTATTGAATAAATTAAAATCGAAGCAAAATTGTGTATTGATTAAATTTCAAGCGAAGTCGCGTATTGAATAATTTCGATTAAAGACGCGTATTTCGGTTAAAAATTGCGTATTCGAGTAAACACTAATTAAGTCCAACGTGAATTCGAATAAAATTTGCATAATGAGTAAATAAATTCGAAAAGTGGTAAATTCATTACATTACATTACATTCGGAAATATACCTTCCAACTACAACAATTGTCTTACCCCTGAATGGGGTAAATTCAAACTTGCTAAGCAGCAGGACTACAACATTCGACCGGCATTTCTACTGTTCCATTCAAAAGATTAAATTCTTGTTAGTCTTGGTTTAAATGACGGTATTCAAGTGTCAAGGAATGAATTTGACACTTGAATACCGTCATTTAAACCAGCCTAACAAGAATTTAATCTTTTGAATAGAACAGTAGAAATGTCGGTCGAATGCTGGAGTCCTGCCGTTTATCAAGTTTGAATTACCCCATTTAGAGGAAGACAATTGTTGTAGTTGGAAGGTGCATTTCCCTATCTAATCATGATCTTCTGGCGGAATCAGACTGTTGATAATATCTTCAATTGATCTTAGCAACGTTACCCGCATATCGATCCACTAGAACATGTTGTGCTGCCAAAACATGCTCGTCACATTTTCGTCGTTTGTTAATTCCACCCTACTGAATGATACTCTCCCCTCGTCGAGCGTTGGACGTTTATACCGAACGTATTCCACTCTCCTTGTGTCTCCGAGGTTGACTCCTTGGTTGAATTCATTCAGTTCATCCTTGAGACCTCTTAACGTTACACCAAGACACCGAATCTTCAACCTCTGAGGTTCTCCGCCGTTAAATTATGCATGAACGTCGATCCACCCGACCATTGTTTCAAATCTACACAATAAGAAATTAAAAATAGTCAATGAAAAACTCATCCAAACATTCCATCAAACACCTCGAGTGTAAATTATACATAAAATCTAAAACTGATAACTACAGCATAAACATGCAAACATCTAAACGTTTAAGCAATATAAGTCATTTACATGTAAATATAGACATTTCTTGCAAAAAAAATTCAAAATTTAAACAAACTCTAAATCTAAAAAAATTATCTAAAACTCAAAAGTACAACATAAACATGCAAACATCTAAACAATTAAGCAACACAAGTCATTTTCATGTAAACATTGTATGATTTCTTGCCAAAAAAACCAAAATATAAACAAACCCTAAATCTAAAAAATTTCTAATTTAAGAGAAAAAATCTAACATATAAACATAAAAGGTTAATGGTGTTTGATTATGAAAGCTTACTTGTTATTGGAGTGTTGTTTGATTTGAACTTGAAGGAATTTTGGTTTTGGGTGATTTAAGAGAGGTTTTTGAGATTTTTTAAGATTTCAGATGAGGAAATGAGGTGTTCTGTCTTGTTTAAGATAGCACGTAGCGTAAGTTAACTAACGCTGCGTTAGTTAACTCACGCAGTGTTAACGCAGAGTTTAACACTTGCGTTATTTAACTAGCGCAAGGACATTTTCGCCATGCCTGCAGGGCACGAGTGTTTTGTACTGGGAGAAGAGCAGAAATCTTAAAAGTCTAGATGAAGGCATTGATTTTCTGAAGAAAAAAAATCTTATTGGGGGGTTGAAATATCATTCCACTAAACATACACTCTCCCATGGCATAATCTCATCGGCAGGGAAAGGAAGGTGATCAAAAATATTCTCACGGTTTGAGGTCATCGGGGGCCTGACCAAACCATAATGATATTTTAAAAAAATTATTGACTCTTCAAAGGGGTCAAATTAGTCTTTCACATACCACCTAAGATCGAAGATATATATGAAGGTTCGAAGGCAGACTTCTGCATGGTAGTAATCGCCTAACGTATGTCACCATGTACCCCTAGGAGTTGCGATGCAGCTGTGAAGGGGAAACTTTCAACTAGTTTACAACACCTAATTAAAATTAATTAGATGGAAGGCAAACATTTTGTGGGAAAGGACAAAATCGTACATGAAAAACACAAAAAAAATTGGTTGTATATACGGTGCAAAGATGGAGAAAACTGGTGCGAATTCCGCAAAGATGAAGGGATAACTTTTAGAGGTAGTCGATTTTCATACCCATTATACTTCAACCTATCCACAGAAGAGAGAATCAGTTAGAGGATGAAGACGGGTATATTTAGCTCAAATTCTCACCACCCTCATTATATGAAATTGTTGTTTAAATTTCTGGGACAATATAAGTGAATCAAAAACTTAAACATGTGTATATTTAGTTCATTTTCATAAAAAATAGGATAAAATTATTTTTTAAATTCTTACAACATCTTATCATTTATAGATCAATTTTAAAACTAGTATAACATTAAAAAAAAAAATCATTCTGAAGCATAATTCATAGCAAAGACGTTAAAAAGAATTACAATAAAGTAGATAATTAAAACAGTCAACAGACGAAGAAATACATAGCAAGCCCTAATTGTAAATACAATAAAACAACGGGTCTAACAAACTTTCATTTTAAGATCTTATTTTTACCTTATGTACGTACTAACATTAATATATAATGTAGTTAAAAAAATTATACTATGAAACTTTAAATTTATAATAAAAAAAAATGTGACGTCACTTACGGGTGACGAAAGGTGTAAATATTGGCAAGTGTACGAAATTGTAACAAGTAATAAAGTAGTAGTTTATTGTCTCCACGGGCATTGTCGTTCAACTCGTAATTAGCAAAACTTATTAGAAAGAGAATAGAAAAGAGATATACAAGAGGCTTGCATGGTTTAATTACCTTGCCGAATGCGAGATTAGATTTTGTGTGATCAGATGCGTAACATATGGATTAGAGAATCCATGAATCCTCCTTCCATCTTTGTTGGAATTAACTTGGTAAAACAACAATTATGTCCTCTCTATTTTGATTTAAGAAAATAGTGTTTAAAACTCCGTGATATATCTGTGAAAATATGTTCCCGACATCAATCGGTTAAAAATTGTGGGGGGTCCCTTAAGATGAGTTAAAAACTCCTAGATTCATACTTAAATTTCCTAAACACCATAGTTAAGAAAATAAGCAATTTTACTACTGCAATGGTCAGAAAGAAACATTGGTTGTCAGACCTTTTATTCCCCAAGAGATCAATTTACAAGATTGTCGATACATATTCTTAGTTGAAAAAGCAGTATAGAACAGGCATGTAGAAAATAAAATTTGTCAATCGAAACAATAATCAAAAAGGTTAGTTACACATGGCAACGTACATCATTACAAACAATAAAAAAACATACATTAGAGAAAACAAGAAGAGGATGGAGATCCTCTACCTTGAAGCTCTAATGCTTAACCCTTGCCATGAATCGCTAGCTTTATGTATGAATAAAAGTGTGTGCAAGAGTCTATATTTATGGTGCATCGTTACTTAGGGTTTAAGAAACGAAAACTAGGCTTTTTCCACCAATCCAGCTTGGAAAACAAGCAAACTGCCTTTTCAATCCGCAGCCAGGCGCAGGGCGAATGAGAGCATGTACGAGGGCACATGTGGCAGTAGAGAATGATGCCTCGTGTGCAGGGGAGCTTTGGCTAGGCGCAGGTGCGCTTCTAGTAGCCCCTCATGTGCGAATTCTTACTTTTTCATCTTGTTTTGGAAGAACTAGCTCAAAAATACCTTAGAACTTTTGAAATAAATTTTATTTATCTTGCATTGCCTTCAAAAACCTTTTAAGAACCATTGGTCTTCAAACTTCATATCCTTGATCCCTCGCATGATGTTTTGATTTGCCAATTTACTCGAGTCCTCACTACAAAACACTCAAAACACCTTTAGAGTTGCATGATTTAAAATAAAAGTTAATTACATCGACTCGAATGAAAACAATACAATATTTTCCTCAAACCATTAACAAGTCCTCTAAATTACTTCTTATTTATCTTCAAATGCAAAAAAAAAAAAAACTACTAAAAGCATAGCATAACTATCATATGATGCTCTGTTGTCAACTTCCTCAACGCATTACACTACTAGAAAAAGAAAAATTTGAGAGGGAAATTAGTGACGGAAAAATTGAAATTCCTCACAAATTTCTTGGTCGCAAAATTTAGTGACGGAATTTGAGAGGGATTTCAC
>Ga0315915_1004159_pt1 | contig 18287 bp, 18 predicted proteins | sample MpolbnodulesMG_FD_207738 | JGI IMG/M metagenome (GOLD analysis project Ga0315915, IMG submission 207738) | Medicago polymorpha root nodule microbial communities from Los Angeles, California, United States - branched nodules | ecosystem: Host-associated > Plants > Roots > Nodule | place: USA...
CTACTACATGCTAAATAGCAAGAAGCCTTAAACAATTGCTCCTCATCTTCTTGGTGGTGCTCAACAACTCGGGCTTGTTGTTTCTGCTGGTTTGTTTTGTTTTTGCAATCCTTCTCCACATGGCCAAGTTGGTTACAAGCTCTACATTTTACTCCTGGCTTGTACCAACAAAACTTATTTAAATGGGTATCTTTTTTGCAATGTGGACAGGGTGGAAACTTCTTTTTTCCAAACTTTTAAAGCTTTGATTTTTGCCTTTTTGCTTGCCAAAAAGGCACCTTCAACATTTTCTTCCATCCTTAAAGATCTTCTTTGTTCATAAGCTTGCAAAGCATTAACAAGCTCTGCAACTGTGATTTCAGAAAAATTCTTATTTTTTTCAAGAACTTCAAACATCTTTGGAAGACACACCAGAATTTTTTCCACAACTCTTTGATCACTAAAATCTTCTCCCAACAATCTGATTTATGTAACAACTTTAGAAATTCTGTCAGAAAACTCTCTAACAGTTTCAATTTGTTTCATTTTTAGTGCTTCAAACTCTCTTCTCAAGTTCAACACTTTCATTTTCTTTGTTCTTTCACTTCCTTGGTACTCATCCTTCAGCTTGTTTCAAACTTCTTTTGCAATTTCAAGATTCAAAATCTTGATAAAAATACCATCATGTAGAGCTGCATGTATTATGGCAAGAGCTCTACCTTCTTTTGCCACTTCATCACTATGATTTCTTATTTCAACTAATGTTGGGTTGTTTGGGAGAGGTGATGGGTTGCTGTCCTTTTCAACTACATCCCATAAACTTTAAGATCTCAAATAAGTCTTCATTTTTACAGCCCACAAATCATAGTTTTCTCCTGAAAACACAGGTGGTGGAGGTAAAGAACCACTATTGGAAGTCATTTTTGGTGTTTAAATTTTTTTTTAAAGGTTTTTGTGAATGTTTTCTTGCTAGTATTCTCTCACCCTCAAATTTTACACTGGTTTTCTAACCTCACAGACCCGTTAAGATCAATGGGGCTCTTGATACCATGTAGAAAAAAGGACTTAAAGGTGAAAATGGTGGAGAAGAAAGAAGAAAAACCAAAAAATTAGAGAAGACAACAATGTTTTGTGAACAAAGTAAAAAAGTTAAGATACTTTGATACATTAAACTAAAGCATACACTACAAATATATAGAGTTAAGCCATAAGATTGCTTGTAAGACTGAACATAAAATTTGTACTAAATCTATTCTTAAGCACTAGTCATCATTACCTAAGAACAATAGACATCATTACCTAGGGACTGTTTTACTTACTAAATAAGCAACAATTTAATTATGACACTTATACATAAACATGCAACACTTTAATTATGACAGAAAACAAAGTAGAAAATAATTAACAAAACAAAAAAATATCAATCTCCAACAATCTAAGTATTACACTAACTATAATTAATAAGAATATTTTAGTAACTGAAACTCAATTTATCATCGAAATCAATAGGATTAATAATTTGTCAAGAACTGCACATAACTAAAAGAAGACATTTGTAATGAAACATATAGTGTTTTGAAATTAAGAATTATTATGGATTCTTCGTTGGTAGAATGGAAAGAATTAGGAGAAGAGGGATCAACTGACAATGAAAATGAATGGGAAGATGAAAGGAGTATCCCCAACCTACACCTAGGTATTGACCGCGAGTCTCTAATATTGCAGAACATAATGGTTTACGTTGAGATAGAATGACTTCGTTGAAGTGAGCACTTGTCTAATAATAGACAGGCAGGTACGTGCTCCTATATAAGGGGCCAACTCGCTTGAAGAGAATTTTTTCTATGATCAGACGTTATCATATTCTGCCTTATGAAGCTTTCATTGTTCCCTGGGATTGGCTTTGAGCTTTTCCTACGAAGCTTAGGTGGAAGGCAAAGAAGGCCTCCTTCTGGGGGGCTCGAGTAAGAAATTTATTTAGTCAAAGGGATCCGGCGTTGCTCTTGAGTTTACTAGTGAACTACTTTTTTTTTCCTTTCCCAAAGATAAATAAGATTATATACAAGGTTAAATATATTTTTTGTCTCTATAAATTTTTTAACTTTTAGTTTTAGCTCTTTAAAAAAAATTGATTTTTAGTACCCTAAATGTTTTTCATCACCATTTTTTTGTCTATGTTTTTAAGGCAATTCATGTGTATCACTCAAAATCTTGCATTTTGATTTTGCAGTTATGTTTAGATTATTATAAGAATCTCTCGCGAACAACATTAGAATTTTTCAACAAAACATGAATTAAATATGAAATTTTATTTTCTTGGTGCTTAAAACTTCATAATTATTTTACGTTTTCTTAAAAAATTCTATTTTTTTTAGAAAGATTTTTATAATATTTTAAACATTCTTGCAAAGATTCATTCAAAAACCTGAAGGGTAACATGACATGACTTAAAAGCATGGATCAAAAGTGTAGACAAAATTTTTTGGGGGGACTAAAATGTGTTTTTTTTTTAAGTTTCTAGCACTTAAAAATTGATATTGAATTCATATTTCGTTAAAAAACTCTTTTTTTTTTTTTTGGAAGAGATTGTTAAATATTCTAAACATCTATGTAAAAAGTCATTCTAAAATATAATGGGTACAATGAATTGACTAAAAAATAGAAACTAAAAGTTGTGACGGAAAGCATCAGGGATATCGAAGGAGGCACATCTAAAAAGGATGGAGGAGACGTCTACCACTAAGAAGAGAACTGTAATCCATGTCCATTCTTTGCAAGAGCAGCTGCAACAACATTTCCATTTCTTAGAATATAGGAGCACAAACAATTAATTCCACTAGCACTGGTCACACAATTGTACCAACAATTTCTTAGGCTCCAAGGAACGGGAGACTAGAGTGCTTGAAAGCATTGACCACAAGCTGAGAGGCTGTTTCTATCCATAAGTTGCTCCATTAAGAGCTATAGCTTTTTCAACCACAAACATGAAAGTGCAAAGCTCAGTAGTGTAAGCAACTACATTTCTAATATGTTGAACAAAACCTCCATCAATAGCAGCTGAAGGAGGGGAACCAAAAGCTGATCCATCAATGTTCGCTTTGATCCAACCAACCTATGGGGGAACCCATCTAACGATCTATTTCTGTGAGACACCTCAGAGGTTTGCTATGGACTTTAAAAAAAAATTGGACAGTGTGAAGTCTCTCATGGAATCATATCCACGGCATTTAGCTAGAGAGCTACTTGGTTTCAAAACTGTATAGCACACAGGTTTGAAAATTTTTATTCAATATCAATTGGATACGACCTACATGCAGCTTTGGTTCAACACTTCTTATATAGGGTTTGCATCCTTTCCTCTTCTCTCTTATTCTCAAGTGTAACAACAACAATGTTTCTGACGGGAGGGGATTGTCTCCAGTGACATTTTCCTCATGTGTGATGATGGCCATCTATAAAAGAGGTGAGATAAGATGTTTTAATGTTAAAAAAGGAGAGAGAGTGTAGTTAATGGTGAGATTTAATGACTGCAGAAAACATGAGAGTTTCTCACCGGAGAGGATCCTCTCCTGTTTCTGACTTTCTATTCTTCTATTTATAATAAGGAATTGGGCTAATCCACCTATTATTTTTTTTTTTGAGGAATACTATTATTATTTTCTCTTCCCCTCTTATCATAATTTTAATTCCCCCTCCTCCCATTTATTTTATTACCTCTATTCTCACCTCCTAGCAGTGCTATTTATTATTTTATTTTTTCTCTTCATTATTCTAATTCACATAAAATATTAATAACCAGCAAACTCCATTTCTCTCAACGGCATATTAAATTTTCAAGTAAAATGTATCGTCGTCACCATAACAATTAAGACACTATTCACTTAATTCTATAAAATTCAATAAATAAATTTGGAGTGTAACAACTACTGTTTTGGACCGAGCAAATCCTCCAAGGCCCATTCCAATAGGCCCAATCAAACAGGCCCAATTTCGCATCTGTGTCAACTACTCCTCAACTACTCCTTCGACACCCCCTCTCCACGAGGGAGGTGCCCAAAGCACCTAGGGAAACCAATTCAAACCGAATAACGTCTCCCGCCATGTGCCTTAAATCTCGCTCGAACGGTCACGATTCCCGTAAATCTGTAACCGTTGAGTGCCACGGTGTGCCAATAACAACGACTCTTGTGCCTCCCTCAAACGCACGATATCATTCAACCTTAAAACCTCCTTCTTATGCTCTTACTGACTTGAGCGTCGAAGTGTCTGCATGTACGTGTCCCTGCCATTCCACAACTTACAAATGCCTAGAACAATCGCACCCAACATCATTCATCCAATATGTAACAAGTGGAATCCATTTATGTATATGCGGATACTTTGATATCTCAAAGCTAACAAACAAATAAACGTGGGGAAACTCAAGCGTAGAATGTACTTTGACCAATCCTTCAAAATTCATCTAAGAAATAGTAAAAACCTTCCAATTGAAACAAGATATTTATGGTTGAGTGCTTGTGAATGTGCCAAGTCAGTTACGAATAGCCAATAGATATCAACTACTTTGTCTTCCCACTTTCCAATACCGTTGCTGACTAACCGGCCAAACAAATTGGCACCAAAACCATTTCCCCAAACAAAAACCTTAAAAACATACATAAAACTTTCACACACACTATTCACTTCACCTTCCAACAACAAAACACACTGTTCCTTTTCCAAGGTAATGGCCATGGCTGGAACAGGCACTCTCAATCTCTCACAATTCTCAGTTCATAGGCCTGTTTCATTTTCCAGAACAAAACTACTACCCAGAAACAGAATTTGTATTAGAGCCATGTCAGAAACAGAAACGACTTCAACTTCAACCTCATCATCAGTGTCAATTACTCCTCCTCCAAATTTCAAACCCCCTGAACCTAAACGCTTTGCAATAAGATCAGATAAGACTCTTGAGATTCTTGGAGCTTCCCTTCCCTTGCTCTTTCGCTTTGCCACTGGAGTTTTTGTTTCTGGGTAAGTGCAACCTCTTTAAGTATTATTAGTTTGTGCATAGAATAGAATTGGCTAGTTTCAGTTTTAGGGGTACAAAATAGGTTCTTCATGTGGGCCATGTTTTTCAGTTTTCACTAGTAATTGTTTGATTTTACTTGATTACAACTCACCCATGATTGTTAAATTGTTATTTATAGACCGTTGATATTACTCGATTGAGCATAGAATGTTAAATTGTTGAGTTGAAGTAACCATCAATGTAGAGTGATGGTAAAGCAATTTCAGTGGCTTAATTTGGTTAGTCTGTTGCAAAACATGATAGAGGCTATGAAAATAAAGAAAAGATACATAAACTGAAAAATAAAATTGTAGTATTAGAATGATTGAAGTGATTACATCAAGCCGTTGTATAGGCTAACAAACAAGTCATCCATTTTAAGATTCTATTATTCGTAAAGTCAAATTTACGTTATTGTTTGCCTGTATTATCACTCAACATTTAGTTCTATCCAAAACTTGTGGTGGCATTTTTACTGTCCTTGAATAGTTATTTTTATTGTGGATCACATCCGAAGCATTCTACAGTTTCAGCCAACTTTTATTTTTTTAGTTTTCTAATTCTTAATTTTATTTTTGTTTTAAAAAAAATGGTGAAAATTAGGCTTAGGTGGGTTGGACATGTAGATTTTGTAGTAAAGAGAGTAGATCAGATGAAGGATAGTCATATCACTAGGCTGAGGAAGACTATAATAGAAACTATTAAGAATGATCTAGAGATTAATGAGTTGGATTGAAATATGGTTTATGATAGAACATTATGGCTTAATTTGATCCATGTAGCCGACCTGACTTAGTGGGGTAAGGCTTGGTTGTTGTTGTTGAAGAAAGTGGAAAATCATAATTAAGAAATCTGTTTTGAATTGAACTTTTCCTTACTGTTGATTGAAGAAAGATTCTGCTCAATGATCGTTTCATATGAAAAGGACTCAATCTAGTTTTTATTACATATAAAAGCAGTATCCAAAAGCCAATGTAACATAATTTATATTCATAGTTTTTTAATTTATTGAGGTTGTTCTCCTGGCCAAAATTTAAATTCTGTTTTTTGTTGTGCCTGTGCAGGTATTCATTCTCATTTGTTTCTAAGGATGAAATTCCACAAAATGAATATGCTTTTCGAATTTCCGGTAGTACCTCCATTCTTTTATTTTAATGCTCATTACTCATTGTTGCATACCAGGTTTTGTATTTAACAACTAATTCGTTGTTAGAAATGTTAGTACTTAGTGAGGGTATTCGAACCCACAATCTCTTTTCTCTCCAGTCCCTATGTTCCTCCCTTAAACCACCATATCACTCTTTATGCATTGCATACTAGGTTAGTTGTCACAAGAGTGGTTTAGACAGTGGAAGCTAAGAAGATTATTTACCAAATTAACAATGATTACATATTATCTAATCATTTTTTTTTCCCTTTGGGTAGCTTTTCCATTTACTTTTCTACAAAATTTCATGTTGTCCATGCATGAAAAGGTTCCAAAGATAGGCTTTTTGGCTGTCTTATTGAAATAAAAACATTTATCTGATGGTTCCAAAATGAAATTACTAGCACTTGATATTTTAATCACTTTGTGCTGTAAAAGTGCTGAATGATTAATATTTGGCTGCTTAATGTATCTGAACATCAAAGAAACAATATGTGTTACTGTATTTCAGCAATTTTAGTATGGAAGGTTTTGTATGTTCTCTGTTACTATATACAATTTGGATTTTCTAAAAATGCATATCTCATATGCAACATATTTATGCTCAACATGTCAATATTTTCTCCCCTTCCGCTGTATTTTTATTTTTATCTTGATTCTTGTTCCTTTTTCCTTGTTAACACGAGTAATGCGGTTTCAGGCTTTACAGTAAAAGAAACATCAAAGGTAGGTGCTCGACCAGAGAAGCCCATTGAAATATATGAATTTGAAAGGTATTTCATACTTCTCTCAATATTTTTCTTTTGTAATTTTACATTAACAATTTGGATTTTTATATGCCTCAGCTATTCTGAAGATTAAGGAATAGACTAATTTGATAATTTGTTTTCTTCTTTAATATAATGTTCTTCGTGGATCGGGTGCAGCTGTCCATTTTGTCGAAAGGTATGGACTATTGTTTTGTAGGATTGATGTTAACTCTTTGAAGAAATTTCTCAGTAGATATTTTTTGTATTATATTAACTAGCAGACATTCTTTTTGTTGTAATATTTTGACTGTACAGGTTAGAGAAATAGTTGCTGTTTTGGACCTTGATATTCTTTTCTATCCTTGCCCGAGAAACGGCCCAAATTTTCGTTCGAAGGTTGTTCAGATGGGTGGTAAAACACAGTTCCCTTACATGGTAAGATTGTCTCCTCATAACAATCAACAAAACAAAATTGGTAGTTTCTTGTTATGATTTTTTGGACATCTTGAAATAGATGGGATAACCAGTCACCAAGCTGAACTGCTTCAATGAAATTAATGTTAAAACTATCTGGTAGTTGTTCATGAATCCATCTCGCTTCTTACAACAATTTTTACTAGTTTATTTATTTATTTATGATCACTTTGCTTATCACACCTTGTGATGCTTATTTAATATTTGGTGTCTCTGATTATGAAATAACAATTTCTTGTTTTAGGTTGACCCGAATACTGGCGTTGCGATGTATGAATCAGACGAAATAATTAAGTATTTGGTTGGAACATATGGTTGGTTTCTTCAGATATATCTTTTTTATTGGACTTTTTTGTTTTGTAGTCTTTCTCATCACAATAACATTTGTCAGATTTTAGTCTAACTCAACCCTACAAAAGATCAGGATAGTTCAAGTTTTTTAAGCTCTATTTAGGTCATATCTTCCAGGCGATGTCATACATGAGCTTTTGTCCAATAAATAACGTGTCTGAGAGAAGATATTAACATCCATACTTTTCAGAAATGAGTATTTTACCACATACAAAGGGGGAATCATTTTGTAACATAGCAGCATGCAACATATATGTGTACCATAACATTGTGATAAAAATACTTCATTGTGTATAGCATTAGCCTTATAGGTTCTAGAAATTTCTGGTATTGCACTCTTCACCAAAAATAATCCTATTGCGAGTGTTTTGACATTCATTATCTGTTTTGCAGGTGATGGAAACATTCCTCTTACTTTATCACTAGGATTTTTGACGGTTAGAACCTGACATCACTATCATTAGTTTTTATCACAAGAAGGTGAACTGTTTATCCTTGATGTTGTTAACAGTCAAACTATATTTCTTTTGCAGTCATTGACTTGCGGTCTTGCTATGCTTGGTCGTATTACAAAGGTAATATCTGATTTATTTCCCTTTGCTATGTAATGGAAGGGAATACTATACATTAATTTTCAATGAGATTTAACTTACAAAGAACACTAATATAAGTATTCATTGTTTTTGAAATTTCAGGGAACATCATATACTCCAGCGAAGTTACCACCGAAGCCACTTAAATTATGGGCATATGAGGTTGGCCCACAACATGCAAACCATGCATCCTAATCCTTAATGAACAAATTCAAGCCAACCATTGCTAGATTATAAGTTATAGATTGGCATGCATGGAAATGTATCATTTATCTAGCGCTACAAGTTCTTTATTTTACATACTTGAAAACATGGTTAGCTGATAAGTAAACAGAGAATAGAGAGAAAACTAAATATTACTGGTAAGTAACTGACTGTATAACTGATATGATTTATTCAGGGATCTCCTTTCTGCAAAATCGTACGTGAAGTACTTGTGGAATTGGAGCTGCCACATTTGCTTGTCAAGTAAGTTTCTTAATTTTCTACTAGCCAAATGATTTTCCCCCCATTCATATGTATTTCTTAGTTTAATCTTATTGGTGATATAATGCGTATCTCCAACTTCGGTTTTTTCATGTTAGTTACTTTAATATTTTCATTGTAGTTGTGCTAGGGGTAGCCCAAAACGAAATATTCTATATCAGAAAACTGGACATTTCCAGGTATTTTATTGATTCCATTTTATGCAAATATACACATTCTTTACAAGCTTCATGACATGGTATTTGTTAATGGATGATGTTAATTCTTATGGTTATGGTTTGCAGGTACCTTTTTTGGAAGATCCGAACACTGGTGTAGAAATGTTTGAAAGTGCAGAAATTATAGAGTACATTAGAGCAACTTACACTCTTTAGTGATGCCTTTGCATGTCAATATCACTTTCATCAAACAAAAATAAACTTGCAAAGTTGCAATCTTCAGTAAGTGATTTTTGTGAGGCTTATGAGGGTCTTTAACTCAGTCTCATGTTATGTCTGTCTCTGTCTTGGCCTTCATTTTTCCTCTTGTAAAATTTAAATTGATTCTTAATTAGGTAAATCAACTTGTTACTATAGAAAAAAAAAAATATCCAATAGAGGATTCAAGTGCCTCAACAGCAAAGTTATACAATGATTTGAGGAGCTTAAAAGTTAAAACTGTGGGTTAACAATGTACAAGTTTATATATTTCAGTCTTCATTGTTTGTTGTCCTACAAGGCCATTAACTATACTGCCTTTGAAAATGATTTTCCCAGCCTTTAACTGCGTACAATTTATTTATGAGTAAATTATCAAGTTAATCTTGCATAAATTAATTGATTAGTTTCTATATGTTTGAATCTAATATTTATGCACGTTGTTGTCTTTCTTTTTGCCTTATTATTTTAAGTCACTATGATCGATCTAATCGTGATGAACTTGAATAGTATGTATGAAGTTTTAGGAAAGGGGAAGGGAGGGTTTTAAAAAATCTCTCTAAGTTTGGAGAACTAACAAATTGTATTGGAAGAGAGTTTTAGACGGTTTGAGTAAATTTTTCAAATCTAATATATATTGTTATAATACTCACAAAATTAAAAGTACATTAATTATAAATATTCTTTTATCATTTACTGAAAAAACACATTTTCAAAAAAATTGAAAAATTACTCTATTTTTTCCTCTAATTTCATCTCTTCAAAGTCTTTCCCCCTCTCCTCCAAACTTTCAAACAAAACCTAAGAGCATTGTTTGGCTTGTTCATATTATCAATAAGAATTAACCTATGTAGTTGTGATATCAAAGTAACTCCTTTACTTCAAATTAGATTTATCAAGTCAGAGAGGCTTATAGAAGTTTTCAAATTGAAGAATTTAGTTTGATATGCTACTATATTAATTTTTTTGTTGTTGTGAGAAATGATACTATATTATATATGTTACTTTAATTATTTACTCATATACTTGTTGAATTATTTAGATCAGGATCTCCTACAAATGTTGCACGCAATGATAGTACAAGCCGTTAGATCTAGAGAGAAAAACATCTCTCAAGATCTTCCCGTTTCTACTATCACTGCACAGTATAGCAGTTTTGGCAATTTAAATTTGTCACATAGCTTATATCAACAGTGAAAATTCTTTGCTTCAACCCTTAAATGAATTTTTCACAGTATAGTAAACGTGAATTAGGGGTAGTTCTTTTTCAATTGCAATAATTTTTAAGGACTTAATTTACAAGGAATAGAGATATAGGGAGTTAGAGACAATGAGATTCCAAAATATCTGACACTAAGCATGTTTTAGGATGACAATTCTACCTGGGGGAGGTTCATTTATACCTTGGGCCCCAAAGAATTTATAATTAGCTTATAAATAATAAACAAATTGTAAACTGACACATATTCTCAATAATAAGTGTGACTTATTAAATATATTCTTACATCATTATACCCAAAAAGGAATATGTCCTTACCTCCTCCTTAAGTAAGTAAAAGATACATAAACTACATTTTTACTTGTATTTTATTCCAGATGTAATACATATTATAATTATAGCTTGTTTGGTTATACATTTTAATTGCTAATACCGCGTCCCAATGTCAATTTCGATGCAATTTTAAGAAGTTTTATATCTTAACTTCGCTGAAACACACGTCTGTGTCCACTTTAACGTGTGAACAAACATACATTTAATTAGATTGAGATATTCCTTTTCCTTTGCCATGTTGGGTATTATTAAAAAGAAACAAACAAGGTTTCATGAGAATACAATTCAAACAATATAAGACTGCATTTATATTTGATATGTTGAACATAGATTCAAATCTTCAATTTTCCGTTTCTTTATACATAGTATGCGTGAGTTTTGTCATTAGTCTCTTTTCAAACAAATAAGAAGACCATCAAACAAAGCATTAGATTCTAAGTTTTGTTTTCATGGAAAACTATGAATGAATGACATATATGTGAACTAAATTGGTTCAAAAGGTAGGATAGATTTTGAATGAATGACATATATGTGAACTAAATTGGTTCAAAAGGTAGGATAGATTTTGGCAGCTTCTCTTTGATGGGAGCACACCATGTGTGGCAGTGGCATGTCTATGAGACTTTTCTTTGGGAATATGGAACTGTGGGGCTCTTAAGATGAGTAGTGGAATCTTAGCTTTGACCCTAACTTTTTGTGACATCGAATTTAAGACATGTATACCCTAAATCATAATTGACTCAAGCTAACTTACCACTTACGAAGTCAACAAATACTAACAGCAACAGTTAGACACTAACCGTAAAACTATGAGAAGTCTTGAAGGTAGTTACTAGGTTAAATTACACTGTATGTTTTTAAGTTATTTAACTATAATAAGTTTGATTCTTTAAATTTTTTCGTATCACTTGTATCATTTATGTTATTCAATTGTAACTAAATACAGGGATATGAAATATCACATTTGACATCTGCAAAAAAGGAAGAAAAATATTTTACCCAAAATAAAGGGAAGAAAAACCATAAATCACTTGCCCATCCTTCCTTGCAATTCTCCGGTATTTGTCTTTTTATAAATTTAGAGACCAAATAAATTTAGGAGAAATGATATTTGTACAACCATTTTTATACAATTTTTGTACAACTTTCTCTCTCATACTCACATTATCTTCTTATTCTCTTTCTTCATTTTTTTCTCTCTATTGTTTTTGACCAATAAGAAAAGAGAACAAAAGGTTATTCCAAAAGTTGTATCAAAAGAGTTGTTCAAATATCATTACTTTTAGAGACCAAATTATATGATACTACTTATAATTTGGAGTAACAAAATAATTAAAAGGATGGATATGGATATGTCTCTTAGCCTGTTATAGTGCTTTGTACGCGTGCCAAATCTCAATCTGTGTCACCAATAGTGCCTACTTTTACATCCATTTTAATCACCACTCATATTGAGGAAAAACACCGACATGTAGCGTATGTTTGGTTCGTAAAAAATAATACATAAGGAACAAAATTTTATGGATGAAAACCACTCAAATCAAAAAATCTTCCATGTTTATTTCAGCACAAGAAATAAGATAAAGTTATGTGGGACAGACACTAACCTGGGGCGGAAAGGATGAGAAAACGCATGATTCTTATATTTAATTTTAACAATGTTTTATGATATTTTTTACTTCTGTAATACTTAATTATTTTTTGGAAATGTCTACTTAATACATATCTCAATATCGAAACATGTGGTATTTTACTCGTGTCAACAGATTCATAAGTTAACGTCTAAGTTATTGATTGAATTTGTAATGATTGCAACAAGAAAGCATATCAAACAATACTGCACCAAAATGACAAACAAAATAGTGTTGCACTCATAGGACATCAACGGAGTTCGAACCCAAAATGCGAAATCTCTTGATCTAATATTTGTTTTTTATACTACCAGCTGAGTAACTTGATCTAATCTTTGATTAATACTACTAAATGCATTAGAAGACAGAAACCAAAATCAAATACATCTAAGTGCAATAGAGTATTTTTTTGGTGTATAGACTTTTTTTTTGGGTACATGGTGTAGAGACTCTACAAGAGTGTGATGACAACATTAAAATTGTAAACTTAGTCAAAAAAAGAAATTGTAATTTGACATTGGATCTACTATTAGCTGGCATCTGTGTATTGTAAGCTATTACTTTGTGATTTCTTGTGCAATATTGTTCACAAAGTACTCTTTCTAATTTCCTTATCTAAAATCTGTTAGATGAAATGAACATTCTTTTCAACTTTTGTCATTTCAAACGATCATACTATAGTTTTAACCCTTCAATTCCTCAAAAGAAAGTCTTAATTTATGAGTTCGATTGAAAATAAATAAAGTCTAGTTAATTGTTGTCTAATGAATACTATATGAAAAATGGTACCTTAACTAAAATTCATTATTAATTTTTTTTTTAAAAAAAGATAAAATTGATAAACTTTTTTAATACTAGTAGTAAACCAAACTCAAACAAGCTCTACTTTCACAATTAATTAATTATGAGATTAATTTCACATGATCCAATCAAATGAATGACATTATGATGACCAACATTACGTTATCAGGGTGAAATTGAATTTGGATCCCTTCAACAAAGTTTCGGTTTGAGCTTTGTTGATGAAAAAAAAAAATGATTTGAAAAACATACCCACCAAAATTGATCGGTGGTCATGTTTTCGACAGAAATTAGTCATTAATAAAATAAGTAAATAGTTGCAATTCACACTAATAAGATGATTACCAAAAAGAAATCACATTATAATACCGCTATGCTATGTTTATTAAAAACATCACTACAAATAACATAAATAAAATTTAAAATCCAAAACTCTTCAATCATATGTCCCAACAGAATCTGCTAAATGCTCATTGACAGCATACTTTTCCTATATAGAAAAGGACAGCATTGTCTCTCCACTGATCTTGTAAGTAACCCCAACAAATTCATCCACCATCCAAAGTTGAGCATATCCTCAAAATGTCCAAATTAACCATAATATTGATAATATATATTGAAGAAGAACACAACACCACACAACCATCACTATATATGTCCTACAAAGCTGAGGAAATAAGACATATGTTCTTAGATCAAAGCAATCATAGCTAGATAATAGCCATTCAAAATGGCTTTGCAGATTTACTTCTCAATCCTTTTTATTGCAGCTTTGGCTCTATGCACTTCAGCAAATTATAGTAAGATTTCATTTTGCATTTATCATAATTAAATTATATGTTATGATATGATGATTACTTGTTATGACTAGTTTTTTTTTTTTTTTTTTTTATGCTAGATTCGGTTAATTTTAGTTATGTTGGACCAAATGGTCCTGAGAAGTGGGGAACCCTGAGTCCATCTTTCGCAGCATGCTCAAATGGGAAAGCACAAAGTCCTGTGGATCTTGTAATGACAGATATTGTCATGAACCAGGAATTGAAATCCTTAGACAGAAACTATGTTCCTACAAATGCCACACTTGTTAACAACCAATTCAACATTGGGGTATGTATGTTCATCAACTATACAAATCTCTTAAAAAGTGGAAAAATTGTGGTTACCCCATCATAACTATACACTGCTGATACTTCGAATTGAATATGTGTTTGATGTCAGACACGAGTCGATGTCAATCATTTCTTCTTTTCAAATTATTATTATTAGTCGGTGTCTAGATATCAGTGTTGGGTCCAATGTCTATTACAAACAAAGTACACAAATTGTTAAGGAAAATTGTGATGTCAACTTATGGTTGAATCTGTTAAAATATAGGTACATTTTGAAGGAAAAGTGGGAGATATTAACATAAATGGAATGAATTACTCATTGAAACAACTTCATTGGCATGCACCTGCAGAGCACCGGGCTCATGGTCGTTTGTAAGTCCCCTTCTATGTTTGTTCCCTCTCTCTTCTTCTCTCCCAATACATTCTTTTTCCGTTATCCACATTTAAACTCGAGGCCTCTAATTCTTTTAATCCTTAACTCAAATTAGTTGATCTATCCAAATCCCCTAATTACTTCGGTTTGGTTATTAAAAAAAATTATTTTGTGACTTTTAACAAGCAAACGAAGCTCCTTAAAAAAAACAAGCAAACGAAGTTTCATATCAAACTACACCTAAGAAAAATATAATATATTGTCCCATAGAAAAAATTAAACTAGTATATTAGAAACATACTGTATTGTAAGTTTGTCGATGCAAAAAATGAAAAGTACTTCTTGGAATGACTTGGTGAAACATAAAACTAAAAAGAACATATATTTAATCTTTACCATTTTCTCCCTCCAACCTTAATTGTTGTAGCAACTACATCTATACAAAAGTTGTCTGATAGAAAATTGATTAAAAAAATTCTGCTTGTTATGGAATAGAACGTTTGGCCCGTGCCATATCAGAAAGAAGGGGCAATCATTTTTATATTTAATTCTGCAATATTTTTATAAAAAAATGTCAGATTCTATAGTTGCATAAATAATCATGCTTAATTTTTTTTTTAAGAAGCAAAATGATGCTTATAATTTTTTTATTACTTTAATATTAAAAAAGGTCAAGAAATTGTTTTATATTTATATTAGAAATCTAGTGATATTGAATTTTTAAAAATATTTATAAGGTAATTCAATAAAATATTTAAAGGATAAGAGGTAATTATTTTCGATATAACTTAATAGATCCTTTCAAACCATTTTTATAAGTTATAACTAGTCATGAAACTTGATAATGACAACATGAGGTAGATAATGTGACACATGTAGAACATAAAGAACCACTATTTTTCTTTAGTTCCAGATTTTTGTAAAGGAATAAATTCTTTTTTATCTTTTATTACCATATTTTATATTCTACATTTAATTTAATATATTAGTACAAGGAATGGGATTCCATGCATTCTAATTTATTCTGGCCTACACCTCCAATAAAAATCTATTTAACCCTTACAAATTACAATGTCAGTTACTAATCTTTGTACAAAATATTCCAAATACAGACATGAGGCAGAGCTCCATCTAGTTCACCTCACAGAAGATAACAATAACATAGCAGTTATTGCAGCCCTCTACAATTTGGGTGATCCTGATCCTCTAATCTCCAAGGTAGAGTTATTTAAGTCACATTCACAACCAAGGTAGAGTTATTTAAGTCACATTCACAAACAACTATGTTCAAATAATATTTGGTATTACGGTAGATTTGTCAAAATCATGACAGTTTATTGTGATTCTGTCAAATTTACCACGAATCCAAACAAGTATCATGACTCAAGAGTCAAGATTATAATTATTTGGAATATTAATAGTACATATATAAATAGATAGTAGTATAGCTACCAACATGTGGTTCTTGAATGCAGATTGAAGACAAGTTCTTTGAGCTAGCCAATGAGAATCGTGTGGGCAATAAAGATGCCAAAATTGCCCTTGGCACCTTTGATGTAGACGAAATAAATAAAAGGATCCATAGATATTATAGATATGTTGGCTCTCTCACTACTCCTCCATGCAAAGAAGGTGTCATTTGGAACATCATTGGCAAGGTACTAAATTTATCAGTTGGTTATGCGGTGATAGAAATTGATTTTATAAACTTATTTTATTAAAAATGAATTAAATATAAAGTAATTTGTGTTTGGACATACTAATAATTTGTATTATTTTTTGCTTTTGGAAAAATTAATTTCTTACTTATTGAGCATGCAGGTGAGGACACTCTCAAAGGAACAACTTAAACTTCTAAAGGCACCACTGGGTCCAGAGTTTCAGCACAACGCAAGGCCACTTCAGCCATTGAATGGTCGCAAATTTGAAATGTACAACTACCACAAATAGAGACATGGGATTTAAACACCATGAATTAAATGTAGTTTTTAACAAATTTTATGATAATGCTAGGTACTGTTTTTTTGCATCTTGATGTTAGTATCCTCTAAACTGAAAAAATAAGTAGGCCTCAGAAAACTGAGAGTTTTCTATTCTAAGGACACTTCTAGGCTTTTGGCCAAACCGCTCTGTCCTCCTTTTTTTTCTTTTTAATCAAATCACTCTGTTTTTGGTCTTTACCAAAAATGAATTTATGTAAATCTATATTCCTCATAATATATACTAATAAAAGAGAAGAAATATCCATTGACTCGAAGAGTAAGTAGAAAGAGTTACTCCAAATCTTAACCATTGATTGTAATATTAATTGATGGTTGTGATTAATCAGTGACTAGCATAAGGTTTTAATGTTCCTTCTTCCTAAATAACAACTACACGGCAATCTTGATTCTCAAATTAATGGCTTACTCTTTGGAACATGTCGTTATATGCCTTTTTTTTTTTAAGAAATGTCGTTATATGCCTCTACCTCAATAAGAAACAATAAATGAATCACAAGATGAAAACTATATACTATTTGCTGGAAATTGGAATTGTATATACACTTGTATTTTAGATTTGGCTTAAAAAATCATGCAATTCCGTGATAATTTTTCTGCATATTTCAATTTTAGGTTATCTATATGAATAGGCAAAAGATCCAATTCAATCAAAATAAAATTGATTTTCTATAGAATAAAAAAAAGGCTTAATAGCAGTTTTCGCCCCCTAACTTTTACGAAGTTGCGATTTTGACCCCTTAAAAAAAATAATTACAAAATCGCCCCTTAAGTTTTGCACCGTTGGCAGTTTTGGATTCAATAAATTGTATTCTTCTTCCTTAAAAAAAAAAATTATTCTTCAAATCTTCTTGCAGAGTTCACGATTGCAAAAGTTCACGGTTGAATAAGATTTTTTTTCCTTTAATCTTCTATTGAATAAAATGGCTGGTGATTTAACTTTTTATTTAATTTAACAACAAAAGTTCATAATTGCAATAGCCATTATGTGGATTGTGTTCACTGGTGTATTCAGGTGGCTTGTTTAGGAAGAAGGACTAATAAAACCTTATGCTAGGGATTAGTGGTGATTAATCACAACCATTAATTAACATTAAAATCAATGACTATGATTTTGAGTAACTCTTTATACTTACTTTTGGAGTCAATGGATCCGTCCTCATAATAAAATAGTATATACTATTAAATGTAGCATTTGGAAAAATTATTTGCTCTTTATTTTTTTCTCTTTTGTTTTGTTTGCATTGCTTAGCATCGTAACAAAAACAAATGTAGTATTTGGAAAATTTATTTGAATCGTATTGTTTGTCATTTTAAAATATCAATAAAATATTAATCTCATATTTTTACTAATATCCTCTTATTTGTTGTTATCAACTTAGCTGATGACCTTTTGGCAAGTGTATCAAATGTGTCATGAAATAATAATGTTTATAAAAATTCGTCTCCACATGAATGTGGTTCCTTTTTCTTTTTTTTTTTGAACAAACTAAAATGATATATATATATATATATATATATATATATATATATATATATATATATATATAATAATAAAATAGAAAAACACCAC